>Ga0209515_10000039_pt1 | contig 246798 bp, 280 predicted proteins | sample Subgroupgradi54m_FD_187454 | JGI IMG/M metagenome (GOLD analysis project Ga0209515, IMG submission 187454) | Subsurface groundwater microbial communities from S. Glens Falls, New York, USA - GMW60B uncontaminated upgradient, 5.4 m (SPAdes)... ...
ATTGTCTATTATCAAAACAACATCCTTACCCAACTCAAACGTGTAGGACCAGTAACGGTAATAGGTCTCCCTCCCATCCCCACCCCTCTCCCCACGATTCCACCCCCGCCTCCGGTACCTCCGCCTGCATCTACTAATAATCACACCCCCATTGCCGTTGCCGGGATTGGGCTTAATACCGGATTACCCGCATCGAGTGTTACGGTAACCCAAGGAGCACCTGTCCACTTGTATCTCTGGGCAGTGCAGCGAAATCCTTCAGTCGAAAGTTCAGATCCTGATGGGTGGACAGATGCGACCAATGGAGTATCTATCGGAGGAAAATGTGAATGGAATACAGATTTAAATACAGGCACACCAACCTTTGAGTTCGTGCAAACTGGTGCAAGTGGGTCTTCTTCTGGTTGGAACTACATCCCCCAATCAGACTACTGCCAAGCTGATCTAGGAACACGTACATTTAATCAAGCTCCTGGTACCTACACCTACCAAGTTCTTCGCATCACTGACAAACAAGGAGCACAATCAAATGTGGCAAGTGTGCAGGTTATCATCACCGCTCCGTCGGTTTCCCAAAGATCCAGTGTTCCTCTAAGTACCGCCAGTGCACTACAGGGAATTGCTGCTCAACTTGGTGAAATTACTAAACTCTTGAATGTGTTGAGATAAATACTGTAAACAAAAAGCGTCCCAGTATACTGGACGCTTTTTGATTTATCTTTGCTCAGTGATTATAATAAGTGAATGGATTATGACTTCGTTGCCATCGGTGACACGGTAACCGACGCGTTTATAAAACTCAAAGACGCACATGTTGATATTGACCACAACGTTCGGGAAATCTGCATGCGCTTTGGGGACAAAATTCCGTATGAGGATGTCTATATTGTTCCCGGTGTAGGAAATAGTGCCAATGCTGCCTCAAGCGCCAATCGGCTGGGATTAAAAACCGCTTTTGTATCCAACGTAGGTGAAGATGATTTTGGTAAAGAAATTATTGATGTACTTGGCAAAGAGGGGATTGCTGTCGATTTTATAAAAGTAAACCCTAGCAAGAAAACCAATTATCACTATGTACTCTGGTATGGAGACGAGCGGACTATATTGATTAAACATCACGAGTATGATTATCAACTTCCTGATATAGGAAATCCTCGGTGGATCTATTTTTCCTCAATGGGAGAAAATTCGTTTGAATTTCATAGTCAACTAGAAAAATATTTACAAGATCATCCCGATATAAAATTAGCATTTCAACCCGGAACTTATCAGATGAAATTTGGAAAGGAGAAGCTCGCTGGTTTGTATCGACGGACCGAAGTGTTTTTTTGCAATAAGGAAGAAGCCCAGCGTATTTTAGAGGTTGAGGAAGGCGACATTAAAAAATTACTTATGATGATCCATGACTTAGGCCCAAAGGTCGTAGCGATTACTGATGGTCCAAATGGTGCATATACTTTTGATGGGTCTGAATTTCTCTTTATGCCTACCTACCCAGATCCCAAGCCACCCCTTCAAAGAACGGGAGCGGGGGACGCCTTCTCATCAACATTTACAGTCGCACTGGCGTTAGGCAAAAGCGTTCGCGAAGCAGTTCAATGGGGACCCGTTAACTCTATGTCAGTAGTGCAAAATATCGGTGCGCGGGCAGGACTATTAACTCGGGAAAAACTTGAAGAGTATTTAACAAAAGCACCTGAAAATTACCAACCTAAAAATTTATGAAGTCATCCATACAATGGAATAAAGTTACGTGGTATTCTAAGCTTGCTGCCATCATACTTTTTGGTGGAGTTTTTGTCCTCGGTCTTGTTTTGGGGATGAAATATCAAGAAGAACTTGATGGAGTTGAGAGCTTATGTGAACACGGTCAAAATTGCTAATTTGGGGCTTAGGAAGGCCACAATACCAGCACATCTTTACTTTTAAGCACAATTATGATATAATTGATGCATGAAATCACCTATCTACATCGTTTCATTATCAATTATGCTCATGGTCATGCCGCTCCTGACCTTAGCGAGTTTCGACCAACTTCGAGCACTGGATGAACTTTTTAGCCAAACCCAAGCGCTTGAAAAGCAGCTGGATGCACTTGAAAATCATTCAACTCCGAGTGCTGAAGTGGAAAATACCGTAGAGACCATAACTCTTCCTGAACCACAACCGGCACCTGTAGCGGAAGTTGAAGAAAGCCAAGCAACTGATCTTGCGGCGGTTAGTGATCAACCCACCACTGATTCGGTTGACACTGTTTTGGGCAATTTAAAGATACAACTTTTTGAAATCAGTCGTACCATTCGAAATCTTTTTTGGTAATAAATAGCAAAAAAGTTTCTGCAAAAACCTCCGACAAGGAGGTTTTTGTTTTGTCTCATAGTACACTTTGCGGTATACTATATTCATGTCACTTGGTGAAATTTTATTGAAAGCACATCAGGAAGGCTGGTCTACTGGTCACTTTAATGCCTCGGAACTCGATCACATGCGTGCGATTATTGAAGCCTGCAAGGAAAGCGCCACTCCAGCAATGGTGGGAACTTCTGAAGGAGAGCGAAAGCACTTTGGAGCAATGGAATCAGTAGCGCTTCGTGATGTTTTTCGTAAAGAATATGGAATCCCGATTTTTCTTAATGCAGATCATACCAAAAGTGTTGAAGCGGCAAAAGCAGCCATTGATGCAGGGTATGATTCGATTCATATTGATTTGTCTGCGAAACCTTTTAATGAGAACGTAGCCGGTACTCGGGAAATCGTGGATTATATAACTACAACCCACAAACTACAACCTACAAACTTCAGCGTGGAGGGCGAACTGGGATACTTGAGGGGAGACTCGAAGATTCAACACGAAAAAATTGAAATAAAACCCGAAGACTATACCAATCCGGAAGAAGCCAAACGGTTTGTGGAACTAACAGGCGTCAATCGTCTTGCTATCGCTGTAGGCAACATTCATGGCATTTCTCTAGACGAGCCGACCATAGATGTAGAACGGATACACGAGATACGAAAGTTAATTCCTAAAGAAGTTGCTCTGGTTTTACATGCGGGGTCCGGGATTCCTGATGACAAAATAAAAGCCGCAATTGAAGCAGGAATTGCCAATATTCATATCAACACCGACATTCGCGTGGCATACAAAGAAGGATTTAAAAAGGGCCTGGAAGAGCATCCGGATGAGGCAGCAATTTACAAGATTGATCAGGAGGCTATCAATGCTATGAAAAACGTGATAAAGGAGAAATTGACACTTTTTGGAGCAGTAAATAGAATTTGAATCAAGAATCAGGAATCATGAATCATGGTTCCATAATTCATAATTCATAATTCATAATTCGATGAGAGTTTATGTTACTCGCCAAATCCCCGACAAAGGGATAAATATATTAAAAGAAAAAGGCTACGAGGTCGTTATAAATCCCGAAGATCGGGTACTTAGCAAAGAAGAACTGATCAATGTACTGCACACCGGAGGATATAGTGCGATACTTTCCGACCTTGATGATAAAATCAATGGGGAAATTTTGAATGTCGCCAAAGAAACCGGAATAAAGATTTTTGCAAATTATGCCGTAGGGTACGACAACTTTGATGTAAAGACCGCCCAAGAGTTCGGCATATTTATGACAAATACTCCTGGAGCGCTCACCAATGCGGTGGCAGAGCATGCGTTTGCACTACTTCTTGCGGTCACTCGTCGGGTGGTGGAAGCTGATCGTTATATGCGGGAGGGGAAATTCAAATCGTGGGGTCCACTGCTGTTTCTCGGAGGTGAGGTGTCAGGCAAAACCCTTGGTATCGTTGGTCTCGGACGCATTGGGTCTCGTGTCGCGTATCACGCGAAAAAAGGTTTTGACATGCATGTTCTCTATTATGATGTGAAGCGCTCGGATGAATTTGAAAAAGAATACGGAGCTGAGTATCGAGAGAATCCTGATGACGTTTTCAAAGAAGCGGACTTTATTTCCGTACATGTGCCGCTCTTGCCCACAACTCGACATCTGGTAGATGCACGACGTTTATCGCTTATGAAAAAAACTGCTTACTTGATTAATACCTCTCGAGGGCCCGTAATTGATGAGGCGGCACTGGTTGAGGCTCTAAAAAATAAAACCATCCAAGGAGCAGGTTTGGATGTCTTTGAACATGAGCCGGAAATGGCTGCCGGTCTAGTAGAACTTGAAAATGTGGTAGTTACTCCTCATATTGCATCAGCCACGGAAACTGCTCGCCAAGAAATGTCTGAAATTGCAGCTAAAAACATAATTGAGGCTCTTGAGGGAAGAACCCCACCCAATGTGGTGAAATAGCGAGAATCATGAATCATGGTTAAATTTCCATAATTCATAATTATGGATTCTTGATTCAAAACCTCATTGAGCGGCTACAAAATTCACGTTATTTATATCAACCTCTTCACTTTTTTAAGCTGATATGCTACAGTGATCACGTGACTGAATTGACTGCCCAAACTCGATCGGTTTTAGGCAAAAAGGTCTCTTCCTTACGAAGAGGCGGTTTTTTGCCTGCGGTGCTTTATGGAGAAACGGTTGAAACACAATCGATTGCTGTTCCTTACAAAGATTTTGAAAAAGCATATCGGAGTGCTGGTGAATCTTCTCTTGTTACGTTAAACGTAGATGGAAAAACCTACAACGTACTTATCCATGATATTTCCCACGATGCCTTAACGGGCAGACCGCTGCACGCTGACTTTTATGCAGTTCGAATGGATAAAGCTATCCGTACCACAGTTTTGCTTGTCTTTATTGGGGAATCCCCAGCAGTTAAAAACGACGGCGGCGTATTGGTCAAGGTTATGCAGGAGCTTGAAGTAGAAGCTCTTCCCAAGGACCTGCCGCAGAAATTAGAAGCTGATCTCTCCAAACTTGTGATGCTTGAAGCACGAATGCTAGTCAAAGACATCAAAGTCCCTTCGGGGGTTAAAATTATTGCTGAACCAGAAGAAATCGTAGCCATTGTTGAGCCTCCTCGATCCGAAGAGGAACTTGCCCAACTTGAACAGGCATCTGTCGGGGAAGCACCGGTTGAAGTAAAAACCGAAGCTGAAGTTAAGCGGGAAGAAAAAGCCAAGTCAGGTGATGAGGAGGACGAGGCTAGCAAAGAAGAATAGAACCCCTTATACTATACGTATGACTCTTTTAGGGAGGATATTTTCCAGTCTTATCCCAGTTTTACTGGGTCTTATTTTTATTGTAGGGGCTCCATTGGCTCAGGCTGATGAAAATAGCGATAAACGGGCGGACCTAGAGCACCAACTTCAGCAGCTTGAGACTGAAAGCCAACAATTGGATAAGGTTCTTCAAGATGTCTCTCACGAGACAGTGAGTCTCACTAATGAGACCTTAAAGTTGAACGCAGAGATTAAACGGAAAGAACTTGAACTCCAAAGATTAAGTCTTGTTATTCGCAAAGCTGAACTTGAAATTAAGTCAAAAGGGTCAAACATTGGTGTGCTTTCTGGAAAAATCGATAAAAATAGAAAAGTGATCGCCGCTGGTCTCTTAGCATTATACGCGCGGGATCAGGATAGTCTGATGACCATTCTTTTCAAAAACAAAAATTTATCTAATTTTTTTACTTCGATTTATCATCTTGAAAAAGTCCAAGCAAGTGTGCAGGACACATTGGTAACGTATCGGGATGAGCGCTCATTACTACAAAAAGAAAAATCAGATCTTGAAACTTTTGAAGAAGACCAACAGGATTTAAAAGCTCTGCAGGATGTAGAACGACGAGCCTTGGCTCAAAAAAAGGCGGAAAAAGATGAGTTACTGCGGCTTACTCGTGGCAAAGAAGCTCTTTTTCAGCAGCTCCTAAAAAATAAAAAGCGAGATATTGCTACTCTAAAAACCCAGCTTTTTTATTTAGAAAAAACTGGTATTACCGCAGAGAATGCCATTCAGTTTGCTGACCTTGCGGCTAAACGTGCAGGAATTCGTACAGCATTTTTGTTAGCACTCCTGGAAGTTGAGACTGGTAAGCAGTTTGAAGACGGAGTAATAAGCGTTGGAACTAATCTTGGTACCGGGAGCTGGAAACGAGATTTATACGATTGCTATATTAGTCTCGGACGGAAGACAGCAGCTGAATCTGAAAAGAAAGCCTTTTTTGCCATAACCGGAAAGTTAAGTTTTGATCCCGACAATATGCCAGTCTCGCGCAAGCCAAATTACGGATGTGGGGGGGCAATGGGGCCAGCACAATTTTTGCCGACTACTTGGCTGCGCTTTGAGTCACGAGTTTCTCAGTTAACGGGCCATAATCCACCTAACCCTTGGAATATTGAAGACGCCTTTACTGCTGCAGCCGTATTTTTGGCAGATTCAGGGGCGGATCTGCAAACCACGGCAGGGGAAACGGCTGCTGCTAAAACATATATCTCTGGGCAGCCAAATTGCACTAAGTATATTTGTAAAACCTATTCCAGCCGCATTATTTCTCTTGCAAAGGATATTGATAGAATACTTTAAAATCCAACTTACTAATTTCTAAATCGTTTGAAATTTAATTAGAAATTAACTTGTAGGTTTTCTTGACGCTAGGGTCTTTGTTTACTATGCTTTCTCTAGTACTTCGTGACTAGACATGAAAATCCATGCTGTGGTGAAAGTAAGTCGGGTAGGACGCGGAATGGCCGTATTTAAAAATGGTAAAAGTGCTGTTGTAGAAAAGGGGGTTTTAATTGCTTGCGAAGAACATCCCCAGTACCGAGGTGTTGCAAAGCCACGACGTTCATGTGCTAGTTGTTTGCTTCTTTTCGCCTTAAGAAACCAACCCGACGGCCCGAGAATATCAAGAAGTCCCTATGATCATGTTTTGAGTAGCATTGATTTTTCATATGCGTGCGCGGGTTTGGTGATTAGGCCACTGTTTTAATCCTCCTCCCTTTGAGGAGTTTTTTCATTTTGCATAGATAGTCCATTTTCCTGTAGAGTTTCAACAATCTCCTCCATATTTCCCTCTAGAATCGAGGGGATGTTGTGCCAACTTTCTTTAATACGATGATCGGTTACTCGATCTTGGGGGAAGTTGTATGTTCTAATTTTCTCTGATCGATCTCCCGTTCCAATTTGTTGTCGCCGTTCAGCGGCCATTTTCTTTGCTGCGGCTTGTTGTTGTGCGTCAAATAATCTGGTGCGTAAAACCAACATGGCTTTTTCACGGTTCTTCTGTTGCGAACGCGATTCTTGCGAAGTAACTACTAACCCCGTAGGCAGGTGATAAATTCGAACTGCAGTTTCTACTTTATTTACGTTTTGACCGCCCGGACCCGATGAACGGAAAAATTCTACTTTGATATCCTGTGGCTTTACCTCGACATCTACTTCACGAGCTTGGGGAAGTACGGCAACTGAAGCGGTTGAGGTATGAATCCGACCAGATTTTTCAGTTTCAGGGATTCGCTGAACCCGGTGCACCCCTGATTCCCATTGCAGAAGTTTGTAGGCCTCTTTGCCGTTTACCTCAAAAACTACTTCTTTGTATCCTCCGAGTTCACTTTCCGACTCATCAACAAGGACAACCTCCCACCCACGCTTTCTGGCAAAGCTTGTGTACATACCAAAGAGTTCTCGCGCAAAAAGAGAGGCTTCATGTCCCCCTGCTCCGGCGCGTATTTCCATAATCACATTTTCCGGCCCAGATTCTTTTTCTATCTGAGGTTTTTTGTTCATCTCTTCTCGATTTTTTTTGAGCGACTTTAATTCGTCTTCGGCCATTACTCGTAATTCCTCATCCTGACCACCAATCATTTCTTCGGCTTCCCTGATTCTTTCTTCCAGTTTTTGTAATGCAATTTGGTGTTCTATTTTTGAGAATTCTAAAGAGAGATCCTTAATTTTTTGAGGATCTTGAAGGACTTGAGGATCGGAGAGTTGTTGTTCCAATTCCTTTCTTTTTGTTTCGAGTTCTTGCAGATTCATAACAAAAAACAGCAACGTCTACCGACAAAACCGAATAGGTTCTCGGATCACACGTGCTGTCTTACGTTAACTTTTCTTTTTGGCAAGTCGTCGTCTGTATCGCTCAACTTTTCCGGCGGTATCTACGAGTTTGGTGCCTCCCGTATAGAAAGGGTGACAGCTTGAGCACATTTCAACCTCAAGAAGCTCTTTGGTAGAGCCAACAGTGAACTTATTACCACAAGCGCAGTCAACTTTTGCCTGATGATATTTGGGATGGATATCCTTTTTCATCTCACATATAACATGCACAACAAGCTTTTTGAAACCAGCCAGTTGTGCAAGAAGATTTAATTCATTATTTAGCCCATCTACATAGTTGACTGGAATAAATCCAGTGCGCCTTATGAGTGGGATTAACCTCTTAATTATAGCATTTTAGGGCTTAACATACAAGTTTTTGTTTCAATATGCACATCTCTTGCAGGATCCCAGTAATTCTGCTATTATCAGCTTTATGAATGAAGTAATTACAAGCGGAAATTTGGTAGAGTTTGTGGGGCCGGTGGATGCTGATCTTGAGCCGATGCTCAAAGCAGGAGTGCATCTGGGGCACATAAAATCAAAGAATCATCCTTCAATGAAGGAATCTATTTTTGGTGTGCGTAATACGATTTCAATTATTGATCTTACAAAAACCAAAGAAAAACTTGCTGCTGCTTCAGATTTTTTAGAAAAAATTTCTAGTCGGGGAGGGGTGGTCCTTTTAGTAGGTACACGCCCGGCCGCGCAGAAAGCAATTCGAAATATAGCTGAAAAAACCCAAATGCCCTATTTTGTTGAGCGTTGGATTGGTGGAACACTTACCAATTTTAAAGTGATTACGCGCCGGATTGAGTATATGGAATCTATGGAGCGTGCCAAAGCCTCCGGGGACTTTGAAAAATATACAAAGAAAGAGCGAATGAAAAAAGAAGAAGAATTGGAAAAACTTCGCAAAAATTTTGATGGAGTGCGAACGCTTAAACGACTTCCCGATGCACTTTTTATTGTTGATATTATTCAGGACGAGACGGCGATTAACGAAGCCAAGAAAATAAAAATTCCTGTGGTGGCACTTGTTGATACTAATTCTAATGCCAAACTCGTTGAGTGGCCAATTCCTTCCAATGACGATGCGCTTCCTGCGGTGACCTATATGACCGATCGTGTGGGAGAGGCTATTTTGAGAGGGCAGAAGATCTGGACAGAAAAACGGGAGGTAAAACCAGAAGAAAAGAGTTCTAAGCCCACAGTCTAATGACGAAAAATTAAAGACGAATGCAAAGTCAACATCAATTCTTCGGCTTTCGTCTTTTTAGCACTAAAAAATGATTTCTGCAGATCAAATAAAAACTCTTCGGGGAAAAACCGGAGCGGGTATAACTGACATTAAGCGTGCTCTGGAAGAGAGTGGCGGAGATTTAGCCAAAGCAGAAGAACTCATTGCTCGAAAGCTCGGTAGTGCTGCTGCCAAAAAAGCTACCCGAGAAACAGGTGCAGGTATTGTTGAATCATATATCCATTCAAACGGCCGGGTGGGGGCTATGATTGAAATTTTTTGCGAGACTGATTTTGTTGGCCGCAATCCGCAATTTAAAGAACTTGCACATGATATTGCTATGCATATAACCGCCATGAGTCCCCAGTATCTTTCACTTGAATCTGTTTCTTCAGATGTCTGGGAGAAGCAAAAGAGTTACTATGTAGAAGAGGTAGAGAAGTTGAATAAACCTCAAGAAATTCAGAATCAAATTGTAGAGGGTAAGCTCAAAGCTTACTTTGGGGCAGCTTCACTCATGGAGCAGCCTTTTATCAAAGAACAGGACAAAACAGTAAATACAGTAGTGAAGGAAGCGATTGGTCGTTTCGGAGAAAATATAAAAGTTGGTAAATTTGTTCGTTTTGAGATTTAGTCTCTCGTAAAGATATCGTATGGTTATAAGTCTCATATTTAGTTCCGTTTTTTTAGTAAGTGGATACTTGCTCTGGAGTTTGCTCTCTCAAAAAATTCCCCAATTAGTGGCTATTCCCGATCAGGTAATTACTGAGCGTTTGCATGAGGACTCTGCCAAACTTCGTCTCTTTCTTCTGCACTTCAAAACTTTTTATCGCGAAAAAAAGTATCAGCACTATTTGTGGCGGCATCTCGGGAAGGTTCTCTATCGGCTCCATCTGATACTTTTAAAAGTTGATAACGGAGTTGCAACACTCCTAAAATCTATTCGCGCTCGCGGCATAATGATCAGTGGTGTCCAGGAAATTGCAAAAGAAGTTGAACAGAAAATCGAACAGCATCCGGTTACACCACGGATATATACACGTGCGCGTGCGCAGTATCGAATCCAAGAAGTCCGTCAAAAAACAATAAAACCCGAGTAGTCTTCACACCCTTAGTGCCGACGTAGCTCAGTGGTAGAGCAACTGTTTTGTAAACAGTAGGTCGGGGGTTCGAATCCCTTCGTCGGCTTTTGCGGAGATGGCAGAGCGGTCAATTGCACTTGGCTGTAAACCAAGCGCCCTTGTGGCTACGGGGGTTCGAATCCCTCTCTCCGCAACCAATAAATAAACCACCAGTAGGGTGGTTTATTTATTTGTGAGGGATTCGAACCCAAGGAAAGGGGCCAGGAAAACGGGAGTTTTTCTGTGGTGGAAGAATCGAAACCGCATGGTTTCGAGGAGTAAAATCCGAGTCCACCCGGTTGAGGACTTTGCGACGGGTTCCAACGAAGTCAAGCTTAGCTTGACGAAGTGGAATCCCTCTCTCCGCATAAAACCAAAAGAACCCGGGAATGGGTTCTTTTGGTTTTAGAATTATTAGATTTTAATCTTGTACATGATTTATTGTAAATGGTACTATAATCATGGTTTTTTGATTTGTACAAATATGAGTCTCGGCTCTTTGAACGAAAGGTTAATTGTTGCCCTTGATTGTGACACTGCACATGATGCAATACACATGGTTAATGATTTAGCACCATATGATGTAGGATTTAAAATTGGCTCTCAAGGACTTTCGTGGGGATGGGCTCATAAAATCGGTAAAATTGTATTAGAGAGGGGCCAAAAAGTTTGCTTGGATAGTAAATTGCATGACCCGGAAGATACAACTAAAGATGCAGTAAGGGGAATTGCCTCCCATGGATATACATGGTTCACCATGCACGGGAGTGCGGGTAAAAGAGCTATACAAGCCGCGGTAGAAAATCGAGGAAACGCTGCGGTTCTTGTGGTGACCGTTCTTTCAGGACACGACAGAGAGGTTTGTCAGGAAATCTATGGAAGCACATTCGAATCTAAGGTACTTCAGTTTGCACAATGGGCTTTACACAGTGGAGCACAAGGCATCATTGCTCCTCCTCAAGAGTTTAAGTTTCTTGCGGGATATCAGGAATTTGATTCACTGCTTAAATTCGCCGTCGGTATTCGTCCTAGCTGGTGGAGTGCTCGCAGCCACCATCGTTGGGTCATGACACCTGGTGAAGCAATGCACTACGCTGACTACTTAATTGTTGGTAGACCCATAACTCAATCATTGGCATTTGGAATGACGGTGGGGGGTGCAACTGAGAGAATTCTCGATGAGATGACACGCTCTACGCGTTGGTAGAATTGAACATTATCCGAAGTCATGGTACCATGACTTCGGTTTTTTAAATTCCATTTATGCCGAGTAACATCCATCGATTAGTTGGGGAATCACCTCAGGATCTCTGGATACGTTGTGGAGGAGTATATGTATGTCCGCGAGATGAAACGACACGCCAACACTTAGGACCTCTTGTGGGATATGCAGGGAAATACAAAGATGCTGGGATTGAGAAGGCTTTTGTTGGTGATGACTACTACAACTTTGCTTGGGTTGAGCAACATCCGCATGCGCTTGATTTTTTTGCTAAAACTCTTGCTAAAAAGCTCAAGAAAAGCACAATAAAAATAACCGTTGTGCTGGGTGCACCTGTTGGAGGAATGCTTCTGGCTAGTGCGCTGGCACGTAGGCTTGATTGTCGTTCTATTTTTGCTGAGAAGAAAATTATTACTCTGGAGACAGAAACTCAGAGAGAAGAATCTATCCTTGTTCTGGATCGTCATCAACTTGAGTCAGACGATCTCATACTCATAGTAGAAGATGTATGTAATAATTTCTCGACTATACGGAAGCTGTGGGATCTTTGTAGGGCACCGGTTGTTGGCATTGCGTGTGCTCTTAATCGTTCTTACGATACTTGTTGGACAGCACTAAGCTCTTCATTCGGGGCTCCTCTCTTACAACTACCTGTTTTTAGTGTTTTGCATTTCCCCCTTGCCCAGTATACTCAAGAGGACCCACGCGTAAGTTCTCATGTACTTGAAGGGAATGTTATCTGGAAGCCTAAAAATCAGTGGGCTCATCTACAAGAAGTCATGACTAAACATGTCCAATAAATGTCCATTAAAGGGCATTTATTTAATTGCAGAGGTCTTTTGGGCATGGTATGGTTTTTTTAGTTCTTAAAAACTGCAATGAATCGTGCTTTAGACAGAGATATTGATCGTGCGCTAAGACTTTTCCGAAGCGGTCGATATTTCGAGGTTTTACAAGCTTATGAAGCTTACCTCGATAGGCGTAAGACCGGAAAACACTATGCGTTCAAATCCAAAAAGATCCATACGGACGTTTTTTACGATATGAAAAGGGCTTTACAATTTCGCCATGTATGTGAGTTATCTGTGCTTATGCTTTTGAGCGGATTGCGGGAAGCGGGTGTATTGAATCAGATCAATCTCATTATGGGGCCCGAACGTGGAGCGGTTCCCTTGCTCTATGCGATTGAACCATATTTGCCATCACGAGACGTACGGATTGTAATTGCACAGAAGTCCGGAATTGAACAAAATCTTTGGCAACTTCCCCAAGGTTCAGTATTCCAAGCCGACGACAGGGCTCTCTACTTAGATGATACCTGGCGGAGAGGAGATACTTTCAAAGAAGTGCAGAGGGTTTGCAATGAGGAGGCGCTCCACACGAAAAGGAGTACACGGATTGAAGGGAGTGATGAAATTGCGAGTGAAGTAACTGTGGTTGCAATCGGGGTATGCGTTAATCGAGCAGCAACTTGCTGGTCCCCGAGGAGATTTATGCCAAGTATTTCTTGGGTTGAAAACATACATGATCCACTTGAGGCCTATCCGGAAGACAATTGCCCTTGGTGTAAAGAAAATGTGCCAGTGGAAAGCGTAGAATAAAGGTAAAAGTGAATAACTTGTGTGCACTATAAATCTAAATGGCTTATGCAAGCCATTTTTTGTTTACTTAAAAGCTGGTTTTAAATTATTGCATTATGTATATAAGTGGGATAAAATAGAGGAGTAGTGGAAAGAAGTGGATAACTCTGTGGATAACTAAAGGTTTCTGGGGATAACTCACAATGCTCATCGGCGAATACAATCACACGATAGACAATAAGAAGCGGCTGTCAATTCCTGCAAAAATGCGCAAAGATCTGGGGGAGCAGATGATTCTTACAAGAGGATTGAACAATTGTCTTTTCTTGTACCCCATGCAGCAATGGCAGAAACTTACTGATAAACTCGGTCAATTATCAGTAGGGCAGGGGGACACGCGAAGTTTCTTACGACTCTTGTTCTCAGGTGCCTCTGAAGTAACTCTTGATCAGCTTGGAAGAATTCTCATTCCCGATTATTTAAAAAATTATGCAGATTTGAAAACTAAAGTAGTGATTGTGGGGGTATATGATCGACTCGAGGTATGGGATGAGGAGCGATGGAATCACTACAAAGCTGAAGTCGAAAAAAATACAGATATGATTGCCGAGAAATTGGGGGAGCTCGGATTATACTAAAATGCATAAGCCCGTCCTACTGAATCAAGTTCTTGAAATATTTGATCCAAAACCCGGCCAAACTTTTATTGATGGGACAATAAATGGCGGAGGACATGCACGAGAGATTGCCGAGCGAGTGGGAGATACTGGAAGAGTACTAGGGATTGATTGGGATGAGGAGCTTGTCAAAAATCTTCAAATCAGGAATCAGGAATCAGGAATCAGGAACATGCTTCTTGAGTGCGGTAATTATACAAACATCCGTTTACTTGCTCAAAAGCATCAGTTAGATACGGTGGACGGAATACTGTTTGACCTCGGGTTTAGTTCTTTCCATATAGATCAGTCAGGTAGAGGATTTGCTTTTTCAAAAGATGAACCGCTCGATATGCGCTATTCAGACTCGACAAATGAAACTGCCGCCGATCTTGTAAACCATTGGTCAGCGATTGAACTTGAGGGAATTTTTAGAGAATACGGCGAAGAGCGTTTTGCAAAACAAATTGCTCGAGCCATAACCGAATCGCGAAAACGAAAAAGAATTTCTTCAACCAAAGAACTTAGCGAGATTATTGTCCGGAGTGTTCGACACAAAGGAAAAGGAGTTCATCCGGCCACAAGGACATTTCAAGCACTTCGAATCGCGGTAAACTCTGAGCTTGATAATATTTCTAAAGGACTTGCGGCGGCACAAACACTGCTTCATTCCGGTGGAAAGCTTATCGTCATATCCTTTCACTCGCTTGAGGACCGCATAGTTAAGAACTTTTTTAAAAATAGTAGCAATTTACAACATATTAATAAAAAACCTCTTACTGCCAGCCGAGAAGAGGTATACGCAAACCCACGAGCGCGCTCTGCCAAACTTCGTGCGGTGCAAAAAATATGACCAATCTCGTACTTAGTTACGGAATAACCCATATTCAACCCTTTACTTTCCCAAAAGTACGAGAGACAATTTTGAACGCCAATCGCAATGGCGTTGTTAGCATTTTGTTGCTTTCTGGTCTGGTTCTGGGTATTGGTTCATATATTACTTTTTCGTATCTGACTATATCAACAGGTTTAGCCATGCAAGAAAGGCTAAAAGAAATTGAGCGAATGAATAAAACAATTACGGCAGATGAAATTGTAATACAACAGAAAGTAAGTGGTCTTGCCGAGTCTCATTCTGATCTTCTACAATCAATGGAGAAGGTATCAAGTATCCGATATATCACTACGGAAAACTTTGTATTTTCTCGATAAAGTTTTGGTTTAGGATTTTAATGGAATGAAGAAACCAATTGATGGTGGAATTCAAGGGCGGATCACCACAGTCCTCCTCTTTTTTGTAATGGCACTTGTCTTGTTGCTCGGCCGCATTTTTATACTTCAGATTGTGCATTACAAAGACTATTATGCTCTTGCTGCAAAACAACACCAATCAATCATAAATTCATCTCCAGATCGTGGTACCATTTTTGCACAAGATCGTAAGGGTGAAGAAATTCCATTAGCATTACTCCATCTTCAAAAAAATATTGCAATCTCCCCCAAAGCGGTTCTGGATCCAGAAAAAGTTGCTAGTCTTTTAGCTGAAACACTTGGAATTCCTGATGAAGAAATTAAAATAAAACTAGAAAAAAAAGATGATCCGTATGAAATTGTTGCCAAAAAGATAACTGATGAGCAGGCCGTAACTATTCAGCAAGCCGATCTTAGTGGGGTACTTCTGGAAGAAGAAAAGACACGGGCTTACCCGTACGGAATGATGGCTTCACGTCTGTTAGGATTTGTGAGCACTCGTGAACAAAAAGAAGCTGGGCAATATGGACTCGAACGCTCATACGACAAAGATCTTTCAGGATCAACAGGAATTTTAGCAGGATTTAGAGATAGTTCAGGATTTCTTATCGCCCTGGGGCGACGAATTATTTCGCCGTCAAAAAAAGGATCAAATCTTGTTTTGACGATAGATTACAATATTCAACAAAAATCCGAAGAAGTTTTACAAAAAACTGCTGAGAAATGGCAGGCTCCCCAAGGGATCCTTCTTGTTATGGATCCCAAGACAGGGAAAGTCCTGGCTGATGCCTCCTTTCCTAACTTTGATCCCAATGATTATGGTAAAGAAAAAGATTTTTCCGTGTTTCTAAACCCGGCAGTGGAATTAAATTACGAATTGGGGTCTGTAGTTAAGCCGATTACAATGGCAGCAGGACTTGAGGAGGGAAAGGTAAAACCTGATACCGTCTATGACGATAAAGGAGAGGTAAAAATTAAAGGCTACACCATCAAAAACTTTGATTTACTCGCTCATGGTTTTCAAACCATGACACAGGTTCTAGAAAAGTCGCTAAACACCGGTGTGGTGTATGTGAGCAAGCTTCTGGGACAAGAAAAGCAGCTCGAGTATCTAAAACGTTTTGGCTTCGGACAGAAAACCAATATTGATCTTCCAGGAGAAGTCACCGGAGACATTGCTCATCTTAATGCGGGTAGGGAAATTGATTTTGCAACTGCCTCCTTCGGGCAGGGAATTGCGATAACACCGTTGCAGCTTGCCTCCGCCATTGGAGCAATTGCCAACGGTGGAAAGTTGATGAAACCGTATGTCGTTGAGAAAGTAATTGATGGTTCAGGCAATGAAGTACAAAACAATCCGCAAGAGGTCCGAACAGTTATTTCTCAAAAAACCTCTGAAACGTTGACCAAAATGCTTGTTTCTGCGGTGCGCAATGGATTTGATAATCATGCGGGCGTCAAAGGTTATTTTATAGCGGGTAAAACGGGAACAGCTCAGATTCCCAATAAAGATGGAAAAGGGTATTCTGACAATGTCATTCACACCTTTGTGGGGTTTGCACCGGCATTTAATCCTCGATTTATGGTTCTCATGCAATTAAATGAACCAAAAGGCAATCGCTTTGCTGCCAATACCTTGACGCCAGCTTTCCATGACTTGGCAGAGTATATTTTAAACTATTATGAAATACCGCCGGATGAGACAAGTGCGAGCAAATAGCAAATGGCTTGTGGTAAATAGTAAACACGGTTTGATTCATATATTCGTAACAATTCGTAATTTCGTAGTGTTATGAAATCAACTCTTCAAAAAATTCTTGAAACCCTTGCTCGAGCAGTAATCAACAAGTATAAGCCAATGGTTATCGGTATTACGGGCTCGGTAGGAAAAACTTCGACTAAAGAATCTATTTTCACTGTTCTGCACAAAAAGTTTGATATACGCAAAGCAGAAAAAAACTATAATACGGAGGTTGGACTGCCACTTACTATATTAGGGATTCCACACTCCGGCAAAAACGCTTTTAAATGGATCGGTGGACTTATTGGGGTTCTCGGACAGCTCCTACTTAAGAAGCCCTATCCCAAAATCTTAATCCTCGAATATGGTATTGATCATCCCGGTGACATGGATTATCTTGTCTCAATTGCACGACCAGACATTGCTGTGGTAACGCAACTAGGCGACATTCCTGTCCATGTTGAATTCTTTAAAGATCCGGAAGAAGTGCAACGAGAAAAAGCAAAATTAGTCAAAGCAGTTCCAGTAAATGGACACGTCATTTTAAATCACGACGACTATGCGGTATATGACATGAAGGAGGATGCCAAAGCTCCTGTGCTCACCTTTGGTTTTGAGGGCGACGCAGAAATCCGAATCGTCCATTTTGAATACCGGATTTTAAAAACTCCCAAAGGTGATACTCCTGATGGAATTTCTTTTAAAATCCAACACCAAGGTAACGTTGTGCCTTTCAGGATTTCCGGGGCCTTGGGCCAAGCACAGGCTTATGCGGCCGCAGCCGCCGGTGCAGTGGGTACACTTCTTGGCATGAATATGATTGAAATTTCCCAGGCTCTACAAGTCTATGCTCCTCCTCCCGGACGGCTAACTCTTATAAAAGGTCTCAGGGGATCGCTCATACTCGACGATACCTATAATGCGGCGCCCCAGGCAATGCGAGCCGCACTTGATACATTGCGTTCCCTCCCGGCTCGTCGAAGAATCGCGGTTCTCGGGGATATGCTCGAAATCGGAAAATATGCTGAACAAGCCCATCGCTCCATTGGGGACTTGGCAGATGAATTTGTAGATTTTCTTTTCACCGTCGGCCCAGCAGCCAAGTTTATTGCAGATCAAGCCAAAGCTCCCGGAGTAAATAAAGAGGCTCGAGTCCTGAGTGCGTCCGAAATACAAACCTTTGATAATTCGCTTGAGGTAGGAGCAGCCCTAAAAAATATAATCAGGGAAGGGGATCTTATTTTGGTTAAGGGAAGTCAGTCCATGCGCATGGAGAAAGTAGTAGAAGAAATTATGGCTCAACCCGAACGAGCTTCTGAGCTCTTAGTCCGACAAGACGAGTATTGGAAAAAGCAAAAAGTGTAAAAATAGTAATTACTCACGATCGTATATGATCAATGTTTTACCGAAAAGTGGATAACGCGTGCTAGGAGAGAATCCCGGACTATGATACAAAACAAAATAGCCTCTTTGAAAAGTTCCTATGGATGGAGTGATTGCTTGCATTTTCCCGGAAGTTGCCGTTGATCAGATTTTGCATACATACTCGGGAGGACTTGGTGTGTATGGACAAGGATTTGCACTTTCTGCATACAAACTTAAGAAGAAACTTGTCATTGTTGCACCACTGCCTAAACAGGGATACTACGATCAAGTAATTCGTGCGGTTGATGGTAGAGAAAAAATGGCAACTTCCTATGTGAATCGTTCGTACGAAGGAATTCTTCACGATACAGGAGTCAAATTTACTATCCCCCTTGGTGGAACGCATAACTGGTGCAAAGTTGACCATCTTTCTGCCGGACGATTTGGTAATGTTGATATTTTCTTTTGGAGTACAGATTTAGATGAGAACGACACACCTTCCCGCGAAAATTCTCTACAGTTGTACGGCGGAAGCAGAGAATCGGGTTCCAATACGGAGCGCAAAATTGCACAGTCTATTATTTTGGGGAGAGCAAGTATTGAAGCTTTACGGCATCTTGGGATTCATGTCTCACGCTATCATATGAATGAAAGTTATGCCGGTACTGTTGCACTTGTGTTGTTAATGGAAAGAATCGAACAAGGCATGAGTTTGGAAGAAGCTGTTGTATCAGTACGACTGATAACTCGATTTACGACCCATACTCCGGTGCGTGCTGGAAATCCAGAATATGATTTTGAAACTTTTGTAAAAGTTTGGGGAGATGCCGCTGGAGTACGGGACACATTTTTAGAGATTGGTGGAAATCCTTTCAATATGACTGCTGCCTGTCTCAAGCTTGCGGGTAGGTCAAATACGGTCTCAAAGAAACATCTTGATGTTGCTGAAAGAATGTGGGCATGGGTTCCAGACCGAACCCCCCTTATCTCCATTACCAACGGTGTATCCCAAGACTTTTGGCAGGACGCTGAATTTCGTGACACCAAAACCCCGGAAGCACTCGCGCAAACAAAAAAACCGCGAACGGAAATGCTCTGTCGTGTTGTGCATATGTTGCGGAGCAAGCGATTTGATCCGAATGTTTTGACTGCTGTTTGGGCTCGACGTTTTGCTGAATACAAACGTCCCAAACTTATTTTTCGCAATTTAGAGTCACTCCGGGCACGTCTTGCAAGTAGCCGACTCCAACTTATTGTTGCCGGCAAGCCTCATCCGGATGATGATGGAATGATTGAAATGTTTAATACCATCTTGGGTTATAGTGCCGAATTTCCTAATCTCGCTGTAATTCCGGGGTACGAACTCGAATTGAGTAAATTGCTTAAAGAAGGAGCGCATCTATGGATTAATACTCCTCGCGCGCCGGATGAGGCGTGCGGGACATCAGGAATGTCTGCAGCTATGAATGGTGCTGTTAATATATCAACTCGTGATGGTTGGATGTGTGAGGCAGATCAAGATAATTTCTTTCCCTTTGGGGTAACCATCCATTCCAGTGATCAAGATATACTTGATGGTGATGAGTTGGTTTTGTGCTTCGATCAACTTGAAGGTCTATTTTATAATGATCAGCCACGATGGTGGCAAATGGCGCTTGCGGCAAAACAAGAATCTGAGAGACAGTGGACCAGCGATCGCATGGTTGAAGAATATTTTGAGAAACTTTATATATAAAATCTCCGGTATAAACCGGAGTTTTAGTTTTGATTTATCAGCCTATAAAAAATAGTGACGAGTCGCTCGCGCTCTTAAGAAATTAGGAGAAATTGGATAATTTCTTGAAAGAATAGCAGGCACCAGCAAGCAACCGCAGTATTCCCGCGCGTATACTGCCACGGTGGGCAGCTGTAAAACGCTTTATCGAGAAGCTCTTGCAATCTCTGGGCTGGATTGATCAGGGCAATCATAAAAGTGATTCTCATAAATCCATTCCACAAACAATGAAACTTACTATCTGGATGGTTCCATAAGGCATGTAAGTGTAGAGCAACGTATTTCATTTCAATTGTCAATGAGGCTAAAATATAGTATATTTAAAGGCGTTATGGTCTGCAATTAACTTTGTCTGCCCTTATCGTCTAGTGGTCAGGACGCCAGGTTCTCATCCTGGTAACCGGAGTTCGATTCTCCGTGAGGGCGTTTAGCTTAAATTCACTATAGTCTCTTAATGAAAGAAATTAATAAAGTAGAAGCCTCGGCTTCTCAAGAGAAATACGAACATCCTCTTCTTCGAGATCTCTGGGAACTCTCAATTGAAGAGATTGAGAAACTTAAGGCACATATTGAAGAATATCACGGGGTGATCCGTATATTTGTTCATCCCTTTTTTGAATCCGCAGAAATATACCCGAAAGATCCAGAAAAGGCCGAGAAAGTAAGACGGATTGATCAAGTTTTACAGCGAATGGCCGAGATGGAACCGGCCAGAACGCCGGCTATATTTCTTTTGGAACCCTTTAGAAAGATCGAGGAGTTGCCTAGTCATTTCAATGGAGGATCTTTTAGAAACAAATTTTATGTTGTTCAAACTGATAGTGCTTCTCCGCAACCCTATTTTAAAGGTGATGCCGTTGGAGTTGATGGCAACATTCACTGGTCTAAGAATTGGAGTGTGTTTACTGACTGGTTAAAAGAATTGGGAGTAAAGAAGATAATTATTGGAGGACAATATTTATTCATCGGAACGCGGATTTTTAATTTTGGACAACATAAGTCCAAAAAAGAAGATCTTGAACTACAGGGCTGTGTGGGGACTGCAAGTCGTATGCTCGGGCAGCAATTTGAAATTGAGTTTTCCAACTTTGCATCCCCTAAAACGAGTAAAGATATCAAAGAGGCCAAACTTTCTCCCCACGAAAAGTATTAGGTTCTAAAGATATTCCAACATTCTCAAGAATATGAGAATGTAAACCCGGATATTATTTTGAGTATAGTTGACGGATTAGCACGGAGGTGCTATTCTAATTTTGGCACAATTGGTGGGAGAATATCATGTCCCGAGGATTTCATGGTGACATCTGTGGTGATCCGGATGAGAGTGAATTTCAGAAAAGACAAAGACGTGAGGGGGTTAGACCAGGGGAGAAGTCACAAATGACTTGCAACCAGTGTGGAACAAGTATCTCAGAAGGATCTTTCTGTTCACGTTGTAAACAACTGTAGTCCGTATGGTTCGCCCAGCGGTATTTTTAATTTTCTGTGCCTCTGTATTTCTAAACATTCCAACATTCTTGAGAATGTGAGAATGTCAAAAAAGATCTTAATTGAGAATTTTAACTGAGGTGTTCTTGTATCCAACTTCATAACTTTTTTCGCGATATATGTGATACTTATGATATATGGTAACAATTAAGCAAAAACAGGCAGCGCAACGAAACATAAAGAAGGCTCAAGATAAGGTTGTGGTCAAGAAAAGGAGTGAATAAGTATAAAATAACACCTATGGAAAAACCAACAAATTTAAAAACCATCACAGTCGAAATCAATATTCAGGCTCCTCTAGAGAAAGTTTGGGAGTTTTGGACAGTACCGGAGCATATTGTGAAGTGGTGTTATGCATCGGACGACTGGGAAGCACCTCATGCGGAAAACGAGACGCGCGTAGGTGAAAATTTTAAGACTGTTATGGCGGCAAAAGATAAGAGCACAAGTTTTAATTTTACCGGTGTCTACACGGCTATAAAAGAGCATGAGCTAATAGAGTATGACATCGATGACGGAAGGCATGTAGCAGTGCAATTCGTTGCGCTTCTGGATAGTATCAAGGTCATCGAAACGTTTGAGATAGAAAACATCAATCCTGAAAGTGTGCAGCGTACCGGCTGGCAGGCAATTCTGGATAATTTCAAAAAACACGTTGAGTCTAGTTAAAATAACCTTATCAAGAATATAAAAGAATTAGGTCGTTATTAATTAATGTATCTATAAAAAGTAATGGTAAAGCTAAATATATATCTCAATTTTGTAGGCAATACTGAAGAAGCCTTCAACTTCTATAAATCGGTTTTTGGTGGAGAATTTAACAAGCTTGTTCGGTTCAAGGATATGACAATGGAGGGCGTGGATATTCCCCCGGAGGATCAAAACAAAATCATGTACATAGACTTGCCAATGGGCAAAGACAGTATTCTTATGGCAACCGATACTCTTGAGTCGCTTGGACAAAAACTTGTGCAAGGCAACAATATATACATTTCAGTTCATCCGGAAAGCAGGGAAGAAGCCGAGAGGATATTTGGCGCTCTATCCAATGGTGGGACGATAGAAATGCCCATTGCCGACCAACCGTGGGGGACATACTACGGTAGCTTCACGGATATATTTGGTGTGCAGTGGATGGTAAACTACAGCTCTTCGCAAGAGGGGTAGGCACTCGAAAAATATAGTCCTTGAGCAGGGTTTAAAATAAACAATTAACATAAACGTTATGGGTAAGAAAAATCCAGTAGTACATTTTGAGCTGCCAGCAGAAGACCGAGAGCGTATGGTTAAATTTTATAGCCGCGCTTTTGGTTGGGAAGCGCAAGTGATGGGTCCTGAAATGGGAAATTACGTTGTGGTAAAGACAAGTGAGACAGAGGAAAACGGTATGCCAAAGAAAGTCGGTATGATCAACGGCGGTTTTTATATGAAAACTAAAGATGCCCAATATCCTACAGTAGTCATCGCGGTTGAGGATATCCACGCAGCAATGAAAACCGTGGAGGAGGTGGGTGGCAAAGTGCTTGGCGGACAAAAACTCGGAGAGCCGGATGACATTCCTGGTGTAGGGCTTTATGTCTCATTCGTAGACACTGAAGGCAATCGAGTCGGTATGATCCAGCCAAATGGCATGATGGGGATGCCTTAATAGTTCTTTGAAGTTTTTGCTTCAAGTTAAATACCCCACTATTTTAAAAATAGTGGGGTATTGGTGTTACCTAGTCTCAATGAGATGAGGACTTTCGTTTGGTTTCTTTACAACTCTTATGTCCAATATTCCAACATTCTTGAGAATATGAGAATGTCAGGGTATACTTAAAGCATGTCAATAAAAAACACGTATCAACTAGAAAAACATTTCAAGGGAGCTGCCAATCACTATCGCATCCATATATTGCTGTTTTTGGCAGAAAGTGCAGAGAGTACTTTAGAAGAAATTGTAGAGGAGTTGGGTGGAAATACAAAAACCATCTCCGAACATACCCGAAGATTGGTGCAGGCAGGCCTAGTAAATAAGAAATATCAGGGACGCAACGTTGCCCATACGCTCTCACCTTATGGCCAACAATTCCATGAATTTATTAAAGCATTCCAACATTCTTGAGAATATGAGAATGTGATAAATAGCTAAAATCTTAGTGATATTGATGTTTGTGGTGAAAAAACAGATTAAAATTAACAACAAAACCATTGAGTATACTCTTAAGGTAAGCAGGCGAGCAGGCAGGATCAGGCTTACTATTTATCGCGAAGGTAGACTCACTGTCACGCTACCAAGAGGAGTAAGCGAAAACTTTGCCAAAAAGTTTATTATCAGGAAATCTCGCTGGGTGATACGTAAGCTTGAGTATTTCAAGAGATTTCCTACGCTCGTCACTCACACTAAGCGAGATTACATAAGGTATAAAAATCAAGCACAAACGCTGGCCGAAGAACGAATTGCTTTTTTCAAGACGGTCTATCCCTATCCGGTCAACGTGATACGCATCCGTAATCAAAAAACACGCTGGGGGAGTTGTTCCAAAAAAGGAAATCTCACTTTTAATTTTAAAATTGTACTACTACCGCAACGGCAGAGTGATTACGTTATTGTTCATGAACTCTGTCATGTAAAAGAATTTAATCATTCACCTCAATTTTGGAATTTAGTTGCAAAAACCATTCCGGATCACCAGGCGATTCGTAAGGAACTGCGCCAAAGGGCGATTGGACCTCGCTAGGTGTGTAATTTTCTATCGTCAGCTAATTTTCAAGAGATATATTATAATTAATTGCACGACTTTTATTATGCGATACATCATTCATCCTGCACAAAAACGAGGGGGAGGAGATTATAGTTGGCTCAAAACCAGATATAGTTTTAGTTTCTCAAGTTGGCACGACAATGAACGGATGAGTTTTGGTAAGCTACGGGTCTTAAATGATGATATTGTCGCACCCAAAAGCGGTTTTCCCACGCATCAGCATGCCAATTTTGAGATCGTTACTATTGTAATGAGCGGAGTTCTTACTCATCAAGACAGTATGGGAAACGCGAAAGAAGTTCGAGAAGGCGAAGTGCAGGTAATGTCTGCGGGCTCCGGCGTTGTACACTCGGAAATGAACAATACTGATAAAGAGTTGCAACTGTTCCAACTTTGGATCGAGCCAGATAAACATGGGGTTGCAACGCGTTATGACCAGAAGTCTTTTGATACCGCAGAGCGGCGTAATATGTGGCAGATTGTTGTCGCAGCTGGCAATGTCCCCAAATCGCTAATGATACATCAAAACGTACGTATTAGTCTTGCAGAAGTATCTTCCGGAAAACCACTTTCGTACATAATTGCCTATCCACAAAATGCAGCGTATCTTTTTGTTATAAAAGGATCGATTATTGTTGCAGGAGTTACGGAAACTCTCAACGATCGTGATGCTGTGGGGATTTGGAATACAGACCAATTTATAGTCACAGCTAAAAACGATGCCTCTCTTCTTCTTATTGAGGTCCCACTGGGTGAAGCCGTTGAGAGGGGTTCGTAGTCGAGATGCCAAAATATTCCTGTATTCTCAAGAAAGTGAGAATGTTTTAACTACACTTTGTATATAGTATAGTAATATTAGTTCTAAAAATATTTCAACATGTCTTTTGATAAAGATACTGTAAAACCAGGAGTTTATCGGCATTTTAAGGGTAATGTTTATCACGTTCTTGGTGTTGCTGAAAACACTGAGACAGGAGAGTTAACGGTAATGTATATTCCGCAGTATGGTCCATATGCGGGTAAGCTATCCAATCGAAACCTTGCAATGTTTCTTGAGAATGTCGAAGGTCATAAAGACCGGCCGGAATATAAAGGTCCGCGCTTTGAACTTATTGAAGAACGTATCTTTATTTAAAAACTCTATTAGACAAATTGACGCCTGGAGTTGACGAGAGGAAGCCTTTATACTACTTTGATCTTGGTTCCTATGAGAGCGTAATTTATATGATTTCACGCCTGCTGACAATGGTTGTTAGTGCGGGACTGATGCTTATTCCTTCATGGATTTTCCTTTTGGCAAAGTACCTCCTTGCGCCACAAGGTTTTTGGCAAAACCTTGTACTTTACGGTCTGGGGATCTACATTCTCGGAGGATTCCAAGTTATGTTTTTTCTTGTGTGGGCTTTTCTAATGTTTAGTATGTGGGCTGCTTATCTCACTAGTAAGTAATAGCAGAATTAAAATCCATTAGAAACCCTATAATTAGATAACCGCATGCACCATGCGGTATTGTTTTTACGAGTTTTGGGCTTGAAATATTCTTCGGGAAATAAGGTAACTTCCCACCGTAAGGATGACCGTTAGAATTACTTGGGCAAGCAAATACCATACGTGCGCATACTCCACGAGAGCATAGAGACCCATGGTATTTACCGCCAAAATTGTTCCCGCTAAAAACCAATAGTTTATCAGTTGACGAGAGAAGGCGTGGCCGTCTTTGTTTTGAAATACCCAGAACTTTTTAAGTATGAAATTCAGACACGTGTTTAATATAAAAGCAATTATAGATGAGGTTACATACCATACTTCTGCCCACTCTGTTAGGCTGTAGAAGACAATATAATACAGAATAATGCCCAACCCCCCTGCTACAAGAAATTTTATTATTTGTGTGTACGATAATTGCATGTTAAATCAACTACTCCGATGCTTGTTGCATCGGAGTAGTTGATTAGATAACAAAACCAACCTTCTTTTTTGCTTCCAGAAGAGTTTGGTGGGCAACTAAAGAGGCCTCTTCGGCACCTTTTTGTAAGACTGAAAGTACCTCTTTTTTATTTTTTGACAGTTCGTTATACGAATCTTGAATTGGAGTAAGTTTTTCAACTAAGAGGTCTGCTAAGTCTTTTTTAAATTCGGCATATGATTTACCTGCATATTGATCTTCAATTTTTTCTGTCGCCAGCTTAGAGAAGGCATTATAGATGGCAATAAGGTTAGAAACAGCTGGTTTTTCTTTCTCAGCATAGCGAATTTCTTTTTCTGAGTCAGTTACTGCACTTTGGATTTTTTTCTTAATTACGTCCGGAGAATCAAGTAAACTTATAAAACTGTTTTTATTTGCAGCAGACTTTGACATTTTTTTGGTTGGATCGTCGAGCGCCATAATTCTTCCGGTTCGTTTTTCAACCAACGCCTTTGGTTCTTTTAGGGTTTTTCCGTAACGATTGTTGAATTTGCGTGCAAGTGTACGAGTAAATTCAAGATGTTGCGTTTGATCATCACCAATAGGGACAACATCAGTCTGGTAGAGTAACACATCGGCTGCTTGTAGCACCGGGTAATTCAAGAGACCAGCAAGAGTACCCGCCTCTTCCCGTTTTTCTTTAAATTGTGTCATACGCTCAAGCTCTCCGATTGGGGTCAGTGTGTTTAAAATCCATGCAAGTTGAGTGTGTTCTACAATATGCGATTGCACAAAAATAGTAGATTCTTTCGGATCAATGCCACAGGCTAAATAAAACATGGCGGTTGAGAGAGTGTCTTCTTGCAGTGCAATTGGCTCAATAGGGGTTGTGATTGCATGAAGATCAGCAATCATTGCAAAAATTTTATATTTTTTTTGTAATTCAACCCACTGTTTGATCGCACCCAAATAATTTCCGATATGAAGAATTCCAGAGGGTCGAATACCGCTTAAAATGGTTTGACTTTTCATAGTGCTTACTCTAGTAGGTTTATGATTCCTAAATTTAGATCCTAAACTTCTATAACAACCGGCAACACCATAGGACGACGTTGAGTTCTGGTAAACAAAAACTGTCCGATTTTTTCACGAAGACTGTCTTTGACATGTGTCCAGTTAATCGGATGTACTCCGCCGACGGTAATGCCTTCGACAATCGTTCGGGTTTTGGTTCGAACCTCCTTCAATAGATCCTGTGATTCTTTAAGATAAATAAACCCACGGGAAATAATATCCGGACTGGTCCGCACTTTTCCAGTTTTGGAATCAACTATAGAAATAATCACAAATATACCATCCTCAGCCAGATGCTGGCGGTCTCGCAATACGACTTCTTTGACATCACCAACGCCGAGTCCATCGACCATAACATGATCAGTGGGGGCTTTTTCTTTTAGTTTTTTGATCTCGGTGCTGGTCATAGCGACAATATCGCCATCTTCGGCAATGACGGCATTGGTTTTGGGGATGCCGGCTTCGAGCGCAAGCTCGGTATGGAGCTTCAACATGAAATAGTTTCCGTGAATCGGTATAAAATACTGGGGCTTTACTAAATTCATCATCATCTTTAACTCTTCTTGTTTGGCATGTCCTCCGGCATGCACATCCATGGTGGCGCGGTGATAGACTTTTCCTGCGCGTTTGTAGAGCACGTCTTTTAGTCGTTGGACGGCAGTTTCGTTCCCTGGAATAACCGAAGACGAGAAGATTACGGAATCTGTCGGTTTTAACGCAATAGTTCGATGTTCGTTATTGGCAATACGCATCAATACAGCGTGATCCTCGCCTTGTGCTCCGGTGCAGGCTATTGTGATCTGCTCATCTGGGTACTTATGCAGTTCCTTAGAATCAATAAAAGTACCTTTGTTCACTTTGAGGTAACTCAATTCTTGAGCAACTGCAACATTTTGCTTCATACTAAATCCTTCAATTGCAACTTTGCGATTATATTTTTCGGAAAGCCAAATCAATTGTTGGATACGGGTGAGCAGTGTTGAGAAGGTAGCAGCAATTATTCTGCCCTTGGCGGCTTTGAAAACTTCTTCAAGAGATTTTTGTACATCAGTTTCTGAAATTTGGTGACCAGGAAATTCAGCGTCAGTACTTTCAGAAACCAGAAGCAGTACTCCTTCGCGGCCAATTTGAGTAAGTCGATCAATGTCAGCTGGTCGCTCATTGACAGGAGTATGATCGAATTTAAAGTCTCCAGTATGCACAACAGTTCCTGCTGGCGACTTTAAAACAATGCCAACAGAGTCAGGAATGTTATGATTTACATGGAAAAATTCAATCCTAAACGAACCGAGTTGTAATCTAGATTCAGGAGTAACGACCTCAATTTTGGGTTTAGAAGAGCGTTTAAAATCTTCTTGTCGTTTCAGAATCATACCGCGGGTAAGAGCCGTCGCATACACTGGTGGATTTCCCAGGGGGTCAAGTAAGTGGGGGATTGCGCCAATGTGATCCAGATGTCCGTGAGTGATAACAACACCTCGAATGTTACGTTTGCGTGATTTTAAGTATTCGATATTGGGAATCAAGTAATCGATTCCCGGCATATCTTCCTCAGGAAATTGAAGTCCCATATCAACAATGACAATATCGTCATTGTATTCATATATGTACATGCTACGGGTTACTTCACCGCATCCTCCGAGTGGAATAAATTTAAGATGCTTCCGAAGGTCCTGATGAGGAGTCTTGAGGGAGGGCATCATTCGCGACGGCTGGCGTCGAGGGGCAGCAGTCCGATATTGTTTTACTGGCATATTCTGTTAACTATAGAGAATGATTTGCGTAAAATTCCTTCTAAAGAGAACAGGATTAAAACGCAGAATCGTTATAATTATAAGATAGAAGAGTTTAGATTCTTCGATCTAATGTATCTCAATGCCCCCGAGAGGATTTGAACCTCTACGTCCGTGAGGACACAGCGCTCTGAACGCTGCGTGTCTGCCAGTTCCACCACGGGGGCAGCTCGTTTTGTGCAACTAAAAACTACAAAACAGAGAAGCACTATATTAAAGGAGATATATAGAGTGATGCTTGAAGAAATTTCGACGAGCGAAAGCTCTTCAAGAGCCACTTTATTTAGAATAGCATACTCTGCAATTTTGCACAATGTTATGACGGTGTTACCCCAAGAGCAAGCTCGAGCGTTATTTTAAAACCCTCTTCGTATTTCGATACCAAGTATTAATATTATTAAACCGATCCGCTGGAACTGCAATTTTATCCAAACTCACATCTCTAATTTTAGTAGGAAGCACGTACGGATACAATTGAGAATACAAGAAGATCGCAGGTAGATCATTGGCAATAATTTTTTGCACTTCTTCATATTTTTGACTCCGGCTGTTTCGGTCTGCCAACTTTCTCGTCTCCTCCAAAATCTGATCCACTTTTTTGTTGGCGTAGAACGAGACATTAACTCCCGGGTCCTTGATCTGAGAAGAATGCCAAAAGGCAAAAGGATCAGGTTCATATCCATACACTTGTCCAAAAAGTAAAATATCAAAATTACGAGGACGAAGATTCAAAGTTTCAAGTTCGCTAAAAGGCTTAGATTCAATCTGAACATCTATGCCAATTCCCCGTAAAGAGTCTTTGATAATTTGAGCAGTTTTTACTAAATCTGGCCAGTCTGAGGTAGTAAGGGTAAAACGCAAAGATTTAATTACCTCTTTTTTATTCTCTTTAACTTTTTGGTCTAAAATCCCATCTCCGTTAAGGTCTGACCATCCAGCTTTGGCAAGTATTTGTTTACTCAACTCCGCATCATATGCGTATGTGGGGACGTTTGGGGTATAGCCAGCAGTAGCCGGCGGCAGCATCGAGTCAACAGGAAAGGCCGCACCCAGAGCAATCATATCGGCCATCTCGGTTTTATTTAAGGCATGCGCAATAGCAGTCCGTATATCTTTATTTGCCAAAATCGGAGATTTTTTCGGATTAAAGAAAATACCAAAGATGCGGGGCATGGTAAGTTTAAAACTTGAAACTTTTTCTTGGCTAAATTCCTGTAAATGTTTGGCAGAAATTGGCCCCATTGAATCAATATTATTTTTGTGCCAGGCAGCGATCATTTCATCCTCGGTCTCAAAGAAATAAAAGACGACAGTGCTAAGATAAGGTCCTTCGCGATAATAATTTGCATTGCGGGCCAGTTGGTACCACTCAATTTGACCGTCTTTATTTTGTTTTAATTTATCAAAACGAAATGGTCCCGAGCCGATTGGCTTTAAGTTAAGCTCGTGCAAAAGTGCTTGCTCTGGTGTTACCGTTTCCCACAAATGTTTAGGAATAATCCCGATAGCTAAATTTTCTACAAAAGGCGCATAGGGTGTTCGGAGGGCAAAACGAACTGTCCGATCATCAATTTTCTCAATTGTTACTCCCTGCCAATTGGTGCGCAAAGGGCTTTTGAATTGGGGATTTTGAATGGTCCGAATGGTAAAAATTACGTCATCAGCATTAAGCTTTACTCCGTCATGCCAGACAAGCTTGTCGCGTAGCACCACGGTATAGGTTTTGGCGTCTTGGCTGATTTCATATTTTTCGGCAAGATCGGGAAATATCTCACCCTTTTCGTTATAGGAAAGGAGACGTCCAAACACCAAGCGGCTAATATCACGATCAGAGTCGGATGTGGCATAGATCGGATTAATTGTTCGGGGCTGCTTTAAAATACCTTCACTGAGTGTTCCTCCTATTCCATGGACCGCCTTTGTAATACTCAAGTAGCCCTTGGTAATAAGACCAAGGCCGCTTATCAAGAAAATGAGCAATAAAGCACCAATCACCCATTTTTCTTGATCAGAGAGGATATGGGGGATAAAGAGAATTTTACGAACACTTAAAAGGCTGACATCCTGACGCGGACGAAATCGCGATCTGCTCCACCACGATCTTTTAGTTATACTTGCGTTTTGTGGCTCATCAGAACTCTGGTGGGGAGGGGGACTAAATAAACTACCCTCTTGTGAAGAGGATTTGGACGAGGACCACACGTGGCGATCCTCGGAGTCGTTCATGAGTTTTGACTTACGTCGTGCAGCAGTTGAGATTGTTTTTTTGAAGTCTATATAAATGGCTATTTCAAAAATCTACCGGCGAACCAAAATGAGAGAAACTGCCAGGATAATAAACAGAGCGGAGAGTATAATGGTTCCCCAGAAAATAATTTTTTCTACTCCGCGGCGAGTTCTATATACTCCTCCTTCTCCTCCAAATACTGGAGAAAGGCCACCTCCTCGCTGTTGTAGCAAAATTGATCCTATGAGGAGGATTGAAACAACGACTTGTGCGATTGTTAGAATTTGTGAAATATTCATCCCATTAGAGACTCATGAGTGCTCATCTTAAGTATTCCCGTGGAATTAAGTTTTAATTTTTTAAAATTCCGTAATAACGTACGTGGGTATATGTTCCTGATGGGACCTATGTCTTAAAAAAACATATTAGCAAACGTGAACAACACCGCGGCTTTAAAGTAAGCACTGAAGCCTATGATGGTAACTTGCGGGTGCAACTGATTGGCAATCCATAAAAGAAACATGTGGATTGCAACATTGAAGAGTCCAAGCGATAGCCATACAAGTGGAGTAGAAATCAATCGAAGGATCGGACGAAGAAAGGTATTTAAGATGGTTAATATCAGTACTGCAATGACAAACGCCTTAGTGCCCCCTGAGATGCTAAAACCTACAACATAGATTATAGCCAGATACAAAGCCAATGCGTTTAAAAGGCCTCGTATAAAAAATTTGATTGGAAAACCCACAAAACCAGTGTACCTTAAAAGATGGGTTTGTGCAAAGTAAGCAAATCGCTTATAGCACATCGCTGATCACTAGTGAATGAGTAGTGGTCTAAGAAACAAGTGTGGATAACCCTTATTGACTCTCAAAAATGGCCCAAATACAATATAATTAGGTAGAAAAGGACTGCTCAGTGACAAGCCTAGTTGACTTCATTACTCAATTCGACTATACTACATACAGACAGTAACTCGTGAGAGGTTTGGCGGCCTGACCTTAAACATAAATCTTTTTACTTCTATTACTTGCGACCATAGATCATAATCGCAAAGTAGTTATTTAACCCTAAGGAAGGGACTTTTGGGGTTTTTGTTTTTTGTTGTAAACTTTTAGCTCATTAAAAATCTAAGGCAGATTTAAGGTCTTTAGAGCAGGCGTACTTACTCTTAACCTACACCTGTTCGTTTAAAATTTGAAATCTGTTTTAAATTTCTAATCGGACATAATTTTAATAATTATATGCAACAAAAGTTTTTCTCTCGCTATAAACAATCGTCTGTAGAGCTTCCGAATCTTGCTGAGGTTCAGCTTAATTCCTATAAATGGTTTTTTGAGAAAGGTCTTCGTGAGCTTTTTGATGAGGTTTCTCCTATTCGCGAAGATTTCACCGGTGAGGGACTTACCCTTGAACTTGTAGGGTTCTATTTGGACGAGCCTAAATATAACGAAGCCGAGTCTCGGGCTCTCAACCTTTCTTATGAGGCTCCACTTCGTATTCGCGCCCGATTGGCCAACAAAAAGACCCAAGAGGCCAAGGAGCAAGAAGTATATTTGGGAGATTTTCCACTCATGACTCCGCGTGGGACCTTTATTGTCAACGGCGTTGAGCGCGTGGTGGTCTCACAACTGATTCGCTCATCAGGAGTGTATTTTACTAATTACGTTTCGCACGGCCGACGATTTTTTGGAGCCAAAATTATCCCCAATCGTGGAGCCTGGCTTGAATTTGAAACCGATCTTGATGGTACTATCAACGTCAAAATTGACCGCAAAAGAAAAATCCCTGCCTCGAGCCTTTTGCGGATCTTTGGATTGGACGACCCTCAAAAAATACTTGATTTGTTCAAAAATATCGATACCGGTGAAATCTCTTATATAAAGAAGACGCTTGATAAAGATTCGGCCAAGAATCAAGATGATGCTTTTATTGAAATTTATAAGCGCATTCGACCAGGGGACCTGGCAACTGTGGATAACGCTCGATCACTTATCCAGTCAATGTTTAGTTTTGATCGATATGATTTGGCAGAAGTTGGACGTTACAAATTTAATCAGCGATTGAAAAACACGGGAGAAGTCGAGACCAGAGAATCACGTAAAAAAGACAAACAAGCTGGAGCCAAAGGGTATAAACCCGAAGAACGCATATTGCAAAAAGATGACTTAATTGCTGTTCTTGCCGAAATCATTCGACTTAATAATTTAGGGGACTCGCCTGCTGATGATATTGATCACTTAGGAAATCGACGTGTTAGGGGAGTTGGGGAGCTTTTGCAAAACAAATTGCGCGTAGGAATCGCACGTATGGCTCGTATCGTCAAAGATCGAATGTCAACACTCGATCCATTTACCCTTACTCCAGCTCAGTTAATCAACGCTCGGCCCTTTATGGCTGCAGTCAAAGAATTCTTTACCTCATCCCAACTTTCGCAATTTATGGATCAGGTCAATCCTCTCTCAGAATTGGAGCACAAGCGCCGACTCTCGGCCATGGGACCTGGGGGACTGCAACGAGAACGTGCGGGTTTTGAGGTTCGTGACGTGCATCCTTCGCATTACGGAAGAATTTGTCCAATTCAAACCCCGGAAGGTCCTAACATTGGTTTGGTGGGACATTTGGCGGGACACGCTCGACTCAACGACTTGGGACTAATTGAAACGCCATACCTTAAAGTTACTGATGGTAAAGTAACTTCAGAAGTTGAATATTTAAATGCTTCCTCAGAAGTGAAATATTGTATTGCTCCTGCTGGTATTTCAGTAGATCAGGAAGGAACTATTCTGGAAGATCGGGTGGAGGCTCGTGTTTTTGGGAGTCCGGGTGTTATTGGCAAAGACAAAGTTGATTATATTGACGTTTCTCCGCAACAGGCTATTAGCATTGCCACCAGCCTTATTCCTTTTCTCGAGCACGATGATGCAAACCGCGCCATGATGGGTTCAAACATGCAACGCCAAGCAGTGCCGTGTATTCGCGCCAGTGCGCCGTTAGTAGGTACGGGAGTAGAGGAGCGTGCCGCTCGTGACTCCGGAAGAACTATTATTGCAGAAGTTGATGGAACGGTTGAAGCGGTAGACGGACGAGAGATTGTTATCAAAGATAAGGATGGAAAACTATATACATATCCACTTGTTCTCTTTTTACGAACAAATGCCTTTACGGCAATTCGGCAGCGACCAGTTGTTTTTCGTGGTGCAAAGGTAAAAAAAGGCGATCTTTTGGCTGATAGTTCCTCAACTGATAATGGATATTTGGCACTTGGACAAAATATTCTGGTGGGCTTTATTTCTTGGTCCGGAGCAAACTATGAGGATGCCATTATTATTTCCGAAAAACTTTTGCGTGAGGACCGCTATACTTCTATTCATATAGAAGATTTTACCATTGATGTACGCGACACCAAGCTTGGACCGGAAGTAACTACACCGGATATTCCCAACGTTGGTGAAGAAAAACTCAAAAACCTGGATGAGGACGGTGTGGTTCGCCTGGGAGCAGAGGTGCGATCAGGAGATATCTTGGTAGGAAAAATTTCACCCAAAGGCGAGTCAGATTTAACGCCGGAAGAAAAACTTTTACGTGCAATTTTCGGAGAAAAGGCTCGCGATGTTAAAGACACATCACTTCGCTTAAGTCACGGCAAACGAGGACGCGTGGTTGCAATCAAGGTCTTCTCGCGTGAACGCGGTGACAAGTTGGAAGCAGGAGTTATTAAACGAATTCAGGTTGATGTAGCACAGCTTCGTAACGTGGCGGTTGGAGATAAACTGGCTGGACGTCACGGAAACAAAGGTGTAATTGCAAAGATTCTTCCCGAAGAAGATATGCCGCACCTTGAAGACGGAACTCCGGTTGAAATGATTTTAAATCCGCTCGGTGTTGCCTCTCGTATGAACTTGGGACAAATTTTGGAAACCCATCTTGGCTGGGCGGCTGAAAAACTAGGATACAGAGCCATTACTCCTGCTCTTGCCGGGGTGCAAGAGGCTGAAATCAAAGAAGAACTTCGCAAAGCTGGACTTCCGACGGATGGAAAAGTGAATCTCTATGACGGCAGAACTGGTGAGCGTTTCAATCAAAAAGTAACAGTTGGTCAAGTATATATATTGAAGCTTATCCACTTAGTGGAGGATAAGATCCACATGCGCTCAATCGGTCCTTACTCGCTGATTACCCAGCAACCATTGGGAGGAAAAGCGCAGTTTGGCGGCCAGCGCTTTGGTGAAATGGAAGTATGGGCCTTGGAAGGGTATGGCGCCGCACACACACTGCAAGAAATGTTGACTATTAAATCTGACGATGTGTTGGGTCGCTCCGCAACGTATGAAGCTATTATCAACGGAGAGCCCATTCGTAATCCCAACATTCCCGCTTCCTTCAATGTATTGATAAATGAGCTTAAGGGACTTGCGCTTAACGTAGAAATTATCAAAAAGGAAGAGCAGCACGAAGAGCGTGGCGCTCCTTCAGGTCAAGAAGTAAAGGTCGGACGAGAAAGACAACGAGTAAAATAATATGGAACAAACATTCACTGATTTTCAATCAATAGTCATCAAACTTGCCTCGTCCGAGAATATTTTAGCTTGGTCATACGGTGAAGTAACCAAACCCGAAACTATTAACTATCGTACGGCTAAGCCCGAACGAGACGGTTTATTTGACGAGCGAATTTTCGGACCAATTAAAGATTGGGAATGTTACTGCGGAAAATATCGAAGAATTCGTTACAAAGGAATAGTGTGTGATAAATGCGGTGTGGAGGTTACCCGCTCAATTGTTCGTCGCGAACGAATGGGGCATGTGAAATTGGCAGCCCCAGTTTCACATATTTGGTTTTTGCGTGGCACTCCTTCAAAAATTGGATTGCTCTTGGACATGTCAATCAATGATCTTGAGAAAGTAATTTACTTTGCTGGATACGTAGTTACCAAAATTGACGAAGGAATGCGCGTGACCGCACTTGAGGAAATTGAGCGCGAATTCAAATTAAAATCCAAAGAGCTTTCGGGTGATGAACTTGCTCATTTAAAAGAGGCTAAAGAAAAAGCCAAAGATGAATTAAAAGGACTGAAAGTAAATCAGGTTGTCTCAGAAGTTGAATATCATCGTCTGTCACGAAAATTTGGAGAAATTTTTGAAGCTGCCATCGGAGGAGAAGCGGTCAAAAAATTACTTGAGAATTTAGATCTTACGAAATTAAGAGACAAATTAGAACAAGACATCACGACCCAGCCAACGGTGATGGCTCGCAAAACCATGCGACGCATTCAGGTTGTTAAAGGAATGTTGCGATCTGGTGTTCGCCCGGAATGGATGTTTTTGGGAGTCCTTCCTATTATTCCCCCTGACATGCGACCAATGGTGCAACTGGATGGTGGACGATACGCAACGTCTGACATGAATGATTTATACCGACGTGTCATTAATCGTAATAATCGGCTCAAGAGACTTTTTGAATTAAATGCACCAGAGGTTATCACTCGAAACGAGAAGCGCATGCTTCAGGAGGCGGTTGACGCACTCCTTGATAATTCAATTCGCCGCGGTACTGCACCAGTTTCCTCCCAAATTCAACGACGTCCCTTAAAATCTCTTGCCGATATCTTGAAGGGAAAGCAAGGACGATTTCGCCAAAACCTCTTAGGAAAACGCGTAGACTACTCCGGACGCTCCGTGATTGTGGTAGGTCCAGAATTGCAACTCCATCAGTGCGGTCTGCCAAAGAAAATGGCACTTGAATTATTTAAACCGTTTGTAATTCGTCGTTTAATTGAGCGCGAAATGGCCTACAACATTCGGGGTGCCGGAAAACTCATTGAGGATCATGATCCACGCGTCTGGGGAATTTTAGAAGAGGTCATCCAAGATCGATATGTATTGCTGAATCGTGCACCAACCCTTCATCGTTTAGGAATTCAGGCCTTTCAACCTATTTTGATTGAAGGAGATGCGATTCAGATTCATCCAATGGTCTGTCCTGCTTTCAATGCTGACTTTGACGGGGACCAAATGGCAGTACACGTGCCGCTTACTGACGGGGCACAAAAAGAAGCACGCGAAATTATGCTTTCCGCCCGCAATCTTTTGAAACCCGCAACAGGGGATCCAATTGTGAATCCAACACAGGATATTGTACTCGGATGCTACTTTGCGACCACTATTCAAAAAGGATTGACCGGAGAAGGTAAGATCTTTTCTTCCGAAGAGGATGTACTGCTTGCTTATAACTTTGGCGTAGTTGATTTACAGGCTGGGGTAAGGGTGCGAATTACAAAAAAACAACTTCTTGGATTTACTGGTCAGGGTGATGATTCGTTTGAGACTATCGAAACATCAGTAGGAAGAATTCTTTTTAATCGAGCGATTCCTGAAGATTTTCCATTTGTAAATCAGCAACTTAAAAACCGTGACTTAGCAGATGTGGTTGCCAAAATCATTAAACACTACGGTATTGCTGAGACTCCTCAACACTTAGATACAATTAAAACCTTTGGTTTTGAATATGCTACCAAATCCGGAATTTCCTGGGGTATTGATGATTTGGTACTGCCGGTAAAGAAAAAAGAATTGATTAAAGAGGCTGAAGGAAAGGTAAGTGAAATTCTTGATCAATTTCAACGCGGGCTGCTTACAGAACGGGAACGCTATGATCGGATTGTTGAAATTTGGCAGGGTGTTGTGGATGAAATTACGCGGCTTGTACCAACTTCGTTGGATCCACTTGGTTCTATCTACTCCATGGTTGATGCAAAAGCTCGTGGTTCTTGGACCCAAATTCGGCAGATGTCAGGTATGAAGGGTCTGGTGGTAAACCCGGCTGGAAAAATTATTGAGTTGCCGGTAATCTCTTCTTATAAAGAAGGATTAAACGTGCTTGAATATTTCATTTCAACACACGGAGCTCGAAAGGGTATTGCCGACACTGCTTTGCGAACCTCTGCTGCTGGGTACTTAACCCGCCGCTTGGTTGATGTCTCGCAAGATATTATTGTCTGGGATGCAGACTGCAAGACTAAGCGAGGATTTAAAATTGATAAAAAGGATTCAGAAGAAATTAACCGTTCATTGGGTCAGCGCTCATTTGGCCGTATTCTTTTTGAGGACGTACTGGATTCTGAGGGGAAGATAGTTGGCAAGGCCGGTGAAGTTGTTGACCATGAAAAAGGAAAAGAAATCGACCAACGGGCAGAGTTTGTGGTAGTTCGATCTCCTATTACTTGTCGCAGTTTGAACGGTGTCTGCCAGCAATGCTACGGTTATGATCTTGGAAACAACATGCTCATCCGATTTGGAGAGGCGGTTGGCGTAGTGGCAGCACAAGCAATTGGAGAGCCGGGAACACAACTTACCATGCGAACCTTCCATACGGGAGGTGTTGCTGGGGGTGGCGACATTACTACTGGTTTGCCTCGTGTTGAGGAAATTTTTGAAGTTCGCCCGCCAAAGGGTCAGGCAGTGATTAGCGATGTTACTGGCGAAATTGTTGAGATTTTGGAAGTAGGGCGTGAGAAAATTCTAAAGATTAAAGTGTATACAGAGGAAGAGCACGGACCGCTCAAGAAAAAGAAATCAAAAGAGCTGACTGATTCCAAGGAATTTCGTATTCCTTCCTCTGTCAGTCTTTTAGTGCAGCAAGGCGCAGTAATTAAACGAGGAGATATTTTAACTGAAGGACATGCCGATTTACGGGAGTTATTTAAATACGCAGGTCGTGAAGTAGTTGAGCGTTATGTTATTAAAGAAGTACAAAAGATCTACTCATTGCAGGGAGCGCCAATTCACGACAAACATGTTGAGGTAATCGTAAAGCAAATGTTTAGTCGCGTTCGTATTAAAGATCCAGGCGAGACAGAATTTAGTGAAGGAGAGGTTATTGAGAAGAGAGAATTTCGCAAAGCCAATATCAGAGCTTTGCGTGAAGGGAAGCGTCCAGCAACTGCCTATCAATTACTCTTAGGAATCACTCGAGTTGCGTTAAGTACTTCAAGTTTTCTTTCTGCTGCCTCATTCCAAGAAACTGCACGCGTACTCATTGATGCGGCGATTCGTGGCAAACGAGACGAACTTCGTGGACTCAAAGAAAACGTAATCATCGGACGTTTAATTCCAGCAGGAACTGGGTTTCGAAGGACCTAAACTAGGCGCCAGGCTTTAGACAAGAAACTCCGACGACTTGACAAAAATAGTACTTCGGTGCTATTTTTGTTTTGGTACTTTTGGGTCTGAGTATGTGGCGCGTAGCCGTGATAATCGCTTTCGGGTTTTTGCCTTTGTGCGTAGAAGCGATGGCTCAGCAAGGTGAAGTTCGGGTAGATAACGGTGGCTTAAAAGGGGTGTACAGAGGGGTAGCGGAATTTGAGAAAGGAGAGGGTATATTTGTTCTTGAAGACTTCACTCAAAGTTTTCCTGCGACTCCAAATGCTTGGGGCACTGCTGTAGCGGAATTTATTCGCAGACACCCTGACCGAAGAATTATAACTATAGCTTCAATTGCAGAAGGATTAGGCCATCGTGGCTGGAATAACTGGACAAAGGGACTTGTTATTGTCACTGCTCTAAAATAGTTGAAATCGCAGGTTTTAGAACCTGCATTTTTTGTTTGCGCAATAAGCTAAATCGTTCTAAAATGGAAGCATGCCAGGTAGTGAAAATTTGACAGTATAATTTCATAGTGAAAGCATAGATTACCTGGAAAAGCTTAGAGCTTTAAATTTCTATTTTTCTAGAGGATATTTTATTGGACCTCTGGTCCAGTCAAATTTCTACTACCTGGAATGGCCAAACGAAAAAAGCATAAAAAGGACGAGGAAAGAGAGTCCAAACCGGCCTGGCACGCTGATCTGCACCCCGAAACCAAAAAGAGCGTGCTTGCTATCCTTTGTTTTGTTATTGTAGTTATTTTTGTTTTGAGTTACATCGGCAAAGGAGGCACCGTGGGAAACGGTCTTTATTATGTTCTCAATTATTTATTAGGAAAGGGTTATTTCTTTGCACCATTGGCTTTTCTTTTGGTTGGCTTCTCCTTGCTTTTTTCAGCAGAACGGAAAATCCTTATTGCCAGCGCTATTGGTGTAGTCTTGTTCATTTTTTCGAGTCTTTCACTGCTTACTATTCTATTTGATCCTCAAACGGGTGGGCTTTTGGGTTCTCTTTTGGGTTCATCGCTTTTGCGGCTGTTTGATTTTTGGGTAAGTGTGATTATTTCAGCAAGCCTTTTTATTATTTCACAATTATTAATGTTTAATGTTCCGCTGATGTGGCGAAGAACAGAAGATCAAGATGAAGACGAAGAAGAGGATTTGGCAGAGTCAACTTCAAATAAGGTTCTAGAAACCCTTAATTCCTCTCTGCAGTCTTTGCTTGAGAGAAAAAAAGAAGAAACACCTTCTGCGACACCATCACAACCTGAACCAGCCACATCTTCGGCAGCCCAAGAAGAGCCACTTATTGCACTTCGCAAGGCAACCAAAAAAATTGCCTATATAAAACCGCCTCTTGATCTTCTGCAGGGTGATCGCGGTACTCCTTCATCTGGCGATATCAAAGCAAACTCCAATATCATCAAACGGACCCTGGAGAATTTTGGTGTTGACGTGGAAATGGGAGAGGTATCTGTTGGCCCAACGGTAACACAATACACCTTAAAACCGGCAGAAGGAGTTAAACTTGCTCGGATTACCGGACTGCATAATGATCTTTCCTTAGCACTTGCGGCGCATCCTATTCGTATAGAGGCGCCAATCCCCGGAAAATCGCTTGTTGGTATAGAAGTACCCAATCGCTCTATTGCACTTGTTGGACTTCGCGCATTACTCGAAAATAAAATCTACCAGGATAGTTCTAATCCTTTGCTTTTTGCAGTTGGTCGGGATGTTACGGGCGCTCCTGTGTTTGCTGATCTAGCCAAAATGCCCCACCTCCTTATAAGTGGTGCAACGGGCTCCGGAAAATCAGTATGTACCCACTCAGTTATAACGTCATTGCTCTATCGAAATCCGCCGGAAATTTTACGATTTATTTTAGTTGATCCGAAACGGGTGGAGTTATCTGTTTATAATGATATTCCGCATCTTCTTACCCCAGTTATTACCGATCCTAAAAAAACAGTACAAGCGCTTCGTTGGGCCACCAAAGAAATGGATCGCCGATATGAGTTACTTTCCCAGAGCCACTCGCGTGATATCATAAGCTACAATTCAATGATCGCGAAAGAAAAAGATCAAGATCTTCTTCCGTATCTGGTTATTATGGTCGACGAATTAGCAGATTTGATGACAACATTTCCACGCGAAGTTGAATCTTCAATTATCCGGTTGGCTCAGATGGCTCGCGCCGTAGGTATTCATTTAATTGTCGCAACCCAGCGTCCCTCTGTAGAGGTAATCACCGGCCTCATTAAGGCCAATATCACGTCTCGTGTGGCATTCCAAGTAGCTTCTCAAATTGACTCTCGTACTATTCTTGATACGTCTGGGGCAGAGAAACTATTAGGAAATGGAGATATGTTATTTGTAGCAGGGGATACTGCAAAACCTCGTCGTATACAAGGAGGATTTATTTCTGAGCAAGAAGTAAAACGTGTCGTAGATTTCTTGCGGGAAGATGTTCCTGAATATAATGAAGGAATTTTTGAAACCAAACTTGAGGATGATGCAAAAAAATCTGATGATCTTGAAGATGATCCCTTGTACTTCGAGGCTCAGGATTTAGTCCAACAAGCAGGAAAAGCCTCTGCCTCCTATCTTCAACGACGGCTAAAAGTCGGGTATGCACGAGCCGCACGTCTACTTGATCTTATGGAAGCAAATGGGGTTATTGGTCCTGCGGATGGAGCAAAACCACGTGAAATCTTGGCAAGTACGGCTGATTCGCGACTTGAAGAGGAGCTATAGTGCCAATCCGCGAACCTTTTCTTCTCAGTGAGTAAAAATTAATTTTTTATTCGCAGTGTTCGCGTTATAAATATGTCTAAAGAAACTGCCACAATTGGAGAGCGGTTGTTGAGGCGTCGTCAAGCGCTTAACCTTTCGATACAAGATGTGAGTCAAGAAATTCAAGCTCCGCGTAAATTTATTCAAGCTCTGGAGGAGGATCGATTTGAAGTTTTTTCTGCTAAGGTTTATGCCCTCGGGTTTCTTAAAAAACTGATTACCCTTTTAAATTTAGAGGATGGCCCAGCATTGATTCAGGAGTTTAACACAGAATGGGAAATCCAAATACTTCGTAAAAATAACGTTGCGCTTTCTCTTCAGAAGAGAAAGCGGGATTTTTTTAACCTGACACCACGTAGATTAGCACTGGGAGGAGGAGGTATAGTTCTTTTTCTTTTTTTATCATTTTTTGGATACCGACTTTTTAATTTTCTAGTAGTGCCTAAACTTGAACTTACCGAACCACAAAATCAAGCTGTATTGACAGAACCAATTGTGCGGGTCCAAGGAAAAACTGAAAAAGAAAGTCGATTGACAGTGAATGGACGGGAGCTTAAGATAGACGAGGCTGGTAACTTTGATGAGAAAATTGAACTGGGAGCTGGTTTAAATGGGCTTGAGTTTTTAGTCCAGAATCGTTTCGGAAAGCAAAATAAGGTTACGAGATATGTGCTTGTAAAGTAACTTTACGAAATACCAATACGTATGAATGTACGAATTCGTGCATTCATATCGGTTTGTATTTCGTAAAAATATGAAGGAAGAAAAACTAGACAAAGTAAAACTTCTTGAGGCGACGGTAAAGGAAATTCAAGAAAAATACGGAGAGGGTTCAATAATGAAGCTTGGTGAGAGCCGTCGTGTTGATGTTGACACTATTCCAACTGGAGCTTTCTCACTTGATGCAGCACTTGGTGTAGGCGGAGTTCCTCGGGGAAGAGTTATTGAGATTTTTGGACCAGAGTCAAGCGGCAAGACAACTCTTGCGCTTCACATTGTCCGCGAGGCACAAAAAAAAGGTGGTCTTGCCGCCTATATTGATGCCGAGCATGCGCTTGACCCTGAGTATGCTAGAAAAATTGGCGTCAAAATCAATGATCTGCTTATCTCGCAACCTGATACAGGAGAGCAGGCGCTTGAAATTGTTGAGTCCTTGGTGCGCTCCAATGCTGTGGATGTTATTGTGGTTGATTCAGTTGCAGCTCTTACTCCACGAGCAGAGATTGAGGGTGATATGGGGGCTCAACATGTTGGCTTACAGGCACGACTTATGTCGCACGCGTTGCGAAAATTGACTGCGATTGTTGCTAAATCAAAAACAGTTATTATCTTTATCAATCAAATCAGAATGCAAATCGGGATGATGTGGGGCAACCCCGAAACTACTCCCGGAGGAAAGGCTCTCAAGTTTTACTGTTCGATTCGAATCGATATTCGTCGAATAGCTCAAATCAAAAAAGGGGAAGAAATTGTTGGTAGTCGTACTAAAGCTAAAGTTGTGAAAAATAAAGTTGCCCCTCCTTTTAGAGTCGCAGAGTTTGATATTTTCTATAATGAAGGAATTTCACTTGAGGCAGATATTATTAATAGTGGTATTAAATACGACATAATAAAAAAATCTGGTGCGAGTCTTACGTATGGGTCAATCAAACTGGGACAAGGGTTTGATAACGCCAAAGTGGGTCTTAAGGAAAACACAAAACTACGAGACGAACTCATGAAAAAAGTAAAAGACGCCATGAAAGAAGAGGCTGCCGCAAGAGAATAAATAATCAAAAAAGAGCCGTTGAGGCTCTTTTTTGATTTGATAACTTTATATCTTTACCTATGTCCTTTCAGCTTTATCGAGTAGTGAATGGGACTAAAGCTAAATAGCGAGCTCGTTTTACTGCTTGTGCATACAGACGTTGGTGGTACGCACAGAGTCCAGACTTTCGTCGGGGGTAGATTTTGGCATGCGAGCTCATAAACTTTCTTAAGAGTTCTGAATCTTTATAATCAACTGCATGAGCGTTCACAGTGCAAAAAAAACATTGTTTTGGTTCACTTGGTGTTTGTTGCGGTCGGGGCATTGTCGAGCTAGTTAAGCCGGTTAAATAAATTAAGCGAGTTAAGCTTAATTTATTTAATTAACTTAATTCACTTAGTTACTAAAAAGGTATATCTTTAACATCAATTTCTTGTTCGTCTCCGGGAAGCTCAATAATAGGAGTTGGTTCATTCATGGGTCGCCCACCACCACTGTTATCATCAGAAGGGAAATCATCTCTACTGTCTCCACGAGGAGCACTCCCGCCTTCGCCACCACGAGGTCCGAGCTGTATTCGTTCTGCAATGATTTCGGTTTTCCAATGTTTTACTCCTTGTTGATCTTGCCACGATCGAGTCTGCAGCCTACCTTCAACCAAAAGAGAACTCCCTTTGTGCAGATATTGATTTACTACTTCTGCCTGTCTACCCCAGGCGACAATATTGTGGAATTCCGCCTGCTTTTGTTTCTGTCCTGTTGAATCAGTAAAAAAACGGTTAGTCGCGATTGCAAATGTGCAGACCGCCTGTCCATTTGGAGTCTGGCGAAGCTCCGGATCGCGAGTCAAATTTCCTAATATGAATACTTTGTTTAGATTCATTATTGTTCGCTAAGAGCAAATGGCAAATCTCAAATGTTACCATATTGCCATAAGCTATTTGCTATTTACCAAGTATCTCCTCTAACTTTTTATCTAATTCTTCCAAATCAAGTTTCTCCTCCTCACCCTTTACTTCACCGGCTGGAGGGGTAACGGGTGGGCGGCTCGAAGGAGCCGATCGGGGACTAAATGTGCGGAATTGCGGACGGGCTTGGAAGTCCTCGTCAATCACCAACAAGTAACGCAAGAGTTTATCAAAACCTTTTAATTTCTTTTCAAGATCTTTAGTAAGCTCGGGTAGAATTAAAAAATCAATCCAACCAAAATAAGCAACTACCTCTTTGTTGATAAGGAAGCTTAGTTTGCGCTTCTTCGGCTCTTCGGCATGACGAACAATGCCTTTGGAGTCTTCTATGGCCTTAGTAAGCTTTTCCTTCCAACCCGAAACCTCCTCATCAGCAATGCTCGAGGAGATAAGATAGGCCAACTCGTACTTTTTGGGCTCAGAATCCATTGGAGTATAGTCTAACAAATATATAAGAATTTATCAATGGATTGCACGACCGGCCGTACGTGACCCTTGACAATCTTAAAAAATAAGTGCACTGATTCATTAGTTCTTCTTGTGGATCCAATGATTGTGCTTTTCCTCCGCTTACTGATTGGATCACTAGTCTTTCGTTTTCTCATGTGGTTCTCGAAAGGCACTCCTTTTGTGGTTGAGGAGAAATACACCTTGCGGAGATGGTTTGTTTCCACCATGGTTTGTTTTTACCTTATGTGCCACAGCCTCATGCTTGGTTACCATGAACAAACTTTTAAACAGGAACGCTTGAAAATCATATCCGAATTCTTTCCACTTCCACAAAGCCTTGTGGACGACATCCTTACAAAATATCTTCGTTGTGCTACAGATGATTTTGCTGTTGATGCAGTACACAAACACTGGCGACCCATGGGCATTGTACCTGATGCTGAGTACGGTTTTATTTTGAAGTTCAAAGGGGAGACGTTAGCCGGCATTTGGTTTGACATCCTATCTTTTAAGCGTTGCATATATATAAAGCAAATCCAGACAGCTCGTCTTCCTAATAGTGAAGAAAGTAAAGTTCTTCGTACTATCATTAGGTCATTTCGTTGGGAGCGTATGCTTGTACGATTAGCTGTCGAGTGGGCTCGCTTTTATGCATTCCGTGAAGTTCGTGTGGTACGTGCCGAAAATCAAAAGTACTGGCATGAAGGTATTGAGTCGCGATGTAGTCAATTTCGCATGCGTTATAATGTGACTGCACAACGAGAAGGCTTTGAAGGTGGAGAAGAATATAGCAAACTCATTTTAGCTTAAACGACCCTAGGTCGTTTTTCTTTTGCTAGGAAACCCCGCACGAGCGCTTCTTTTTCATCACGGTGCGGGGAGGAGGCATTTGATTGTATTTTAGATCTTAAACTCAATCACATCTCCATCTTTGACGATATATTCTTTTCCTTCGGTTTTCAGGAGGCCTACATCACGGGCTTTAGACCAAGATCCAACTTCCAATAGTTTCTGCCAGAAAACCACTTCAGCGCGGATAAATTTTTCTTCAAAATCAGAATGAATTGCGCGTCCCGCTTGAGGTGCAGTTGAATTTTTAATAACTGTCCAGGCACGACTTTCGTCCTCACCGGTGGTAAAAAAGGTCATTAATCCCAAGGTCTCGTAGCCAGTTCGGATGACTTTTCCAAGGCTGCTTTCGGTTAGTCCCAAGCTATTAAGGAATTCTTTTTGCTCTTCTTCAGAAAGTTCGGACAGTTCTGATTCAATTTGAGCAGATGCCAAGACAAATGGCGAATTTCCCATACGTTCGCGAAGCCTAGTATCTGGTTTCCAATTCTTTTGTATCTGTTCCTCAGACAGATTGAGGATATATATCAGAGGTTTTGCTGTTAGTAACTCGAGTGGCTTCCCAAAACTTTGAGCGGCTTCAGTATTAAGGACTGCTCGTCTGCCTGATTCAAGAAGTTCCTTCACTGTCTGAAGTACAGCATCTTCCTCTATTGCCTCTTTTTTACGTGCACGTACATCAGATTGAATACGCTCAAATCTTTTAGTTACGGTCTCTAAATCCTTCAGGATTAATTCATATTCAATTACTTCAATATCACCTATTGGGTCTGTTTTTTCATGAACATGGATGATATCCTTGTTCTCAAAAACTCGAACCACTTCAGCAATTGCATCTACCTCACGAATGTGGGTTAAAAATTTGTTGCCTAAACCTTGTCCTTCGGCAGCGCCTTTCACCAGACCTGCAATGTCTACGAATTCAACTATAGTCGGTACAATCTTTTTTGAGTGAGATAAATCCGCAAGTTTTCGTAACCGCTCATCAGGAACTTCAACTACGCCCACGTTTGGCTCAATAGTACAGAAAGGATAGTTAGCAATATCGACTTGTTTTTTGGTAAGGGCTTTAAAGAGTGTAGACTTACCTACATTGGGGAGGCCGACTATGCCGATTTTTAAACTCATAGTAGAATAACTTTACGAGATACTAGTTGTTACGAATATACGAATCGATAGAGTACATTCGTAAATACGTACTGATTCGCATTTCGTAAAAGTATGAATATTAATCCTGATATTTTCAAAGCATACGACATTCGAGGAAAATTTCCAGTCGAACTCAATGAGGACATAGCGGAACGAATTGGAAATGCTGCCGCTCAATTCCTTTCTAAGTTACTGCATAAAAAGAGTATTACCTTTTATATTGGCAGTGATGTACGGGTTTCTTCTCCAAAATTAAAAAATGCTCTGATCCGTGGAATTATACTACAGGGTAGTAATGTTATTGATGTGGGAGTCGGGACCACTCCGTACTTCTATTATCTCATGCATGCGCATAATCCAGAAGCGGGAGTTATGGTAACTGCTTCTCATAATCCACCCGAGTACAATGGATTTAAGATTCGTAGACAAGGGGGGAGGGCAGTTGCCGAAGGTACAGGAATTGAAAAAATTAAAAAACTGGTTCTAGACGAAAAAGTGTACAAGGCTACGGTGATGGGAAAAATTCTTCCTGCCAAAAACTATATTAACGAATATGTTCGCTTTCTTGCCAAAGGATTTAAACTGAATCCCATTAATACGGTTATAGACACTTCGGGCGGGAGTGTTGGTTTGGTGCTGCCTATACTCTTAACCAGGTATCCAAAAGTTAACTACAAACCGCTTTTCTTTGAACCAGATGGAACATTTGGTACTCATCTGCCTAACCCCCTAGATCCGCGGTCCCAACAGTTTATTAAGAAAGAACTTGAAAAAGGCGGATTTCAATTTGGTGTAATTTTTGATGGGGATGGGGATCGAATTGTATTTTTTGATGAAAGAGGAAATGCAGTTCGACCAGAGTTTATTGCAGCCCTTTTTGCAGAAGAAGAACTAAAAAAAAATCCAGGTAGTACCTTTGTTTTCCCGGTCAACGCGTCCAAAGGAGTCCAAGAGTATATCAAGGAACACGGAGGGAAAATTAAATTGAGCCGGATTGGGTATGTATTCATCCAAGAGGCAATGATACGAAATAAGGCCGTAACGGGATTTGAGCTCTCAGGACATTTTTATTTCCGTAAATTTTTCTTTGATGATTCGGCACTCATGGCCTGGCTCAAATTTACTGAGATTCTCTCAAAAGCCAAAAAACCTCTTTCAGAGTTAGTAAAGCCATTTGAGCGATATGTAAATTCGGGAGAGGTTAACTTTCCGGTTGAAAACAAGCAGGCAGTCCTCAACACTGTTAGGAAAAATTATCGCAAGGCTAAATTTTCTCTCCTTGATGGCATCACAGCAGAATTTCCTGACTGGTGGTTTAATATTCGTCCATCAAATACTGAACCCATACTTCGCTTAGTGCTTGAGGCCAAAAATCAGGCCCTCTTTGATGAAAAACTCAAAGAAATGCGAGGACTTATCAAATAGGTTTACTCTTTTATTTATTTGAAGAAATGAGTATACTATACTCATGAATTTTGAATTTATTTTACTATTGGTGCTTATGGTTGCCGGATTCAGTGGCGTGTTTTGGTTTTTATCACGAAAAAAAGAGTCTCCAGAAAATGCTGAAAAAATAGGAGCTTTAATGGAGCGCTTATCTGGGCTTTCGCAGCAAAATAACGAACTTCGACAGACTCTGGACAGCAAGCTAACTGAGACTCATCGAGCAAATCAAGAACAGTTCGGCCAAGCTACACGCCTCATTCAAGGTATTTCTGGGCAATCCGCGCGTTTGATTGCTGAAGTAACTGAAAAACTTACCAAGCTTGATGAGACCAACAAGCAGGTGATTAACTTTTCGGGTCAGTTACAAAATCTTCAGGATATTTTAAAAAATCCCAAACAGCGAGGAATTTTAGGTGAGTATTATTTAAAAACGGTACTGGATAATGTTCTCCCTCCCGGGTCATATCAGATGCAATATGCATTCTCAGATAAAGTTATTGTTGATGCAGTTGTGTTTGTTGATAAGCGTATTATTCCTATTGACTCCAAGTTTAGTCTTGAAAATTATAATCGTATTCTTGAGGCGCGAGACCCAACAGAGAAGAAAAAGTATGAGAGCGCTTTAGTTGCCGACTTGAAAATTCGTATTGATGAGACTTCTAAATACGTAAAGCCGGAGGAAAATACTATGGACTTTGCTTTTATGTTTATCCCTTCGGAGGCGGTATATTATGATCTCTTAATCAACAAGGTTGGAGCAGTAACTGATGATACCAAAAACCTAATTCACTACGCAGGGCAGAAAAAGGTGATTATTGTATCTCCGACATCGTTCCTCGCCTATTTACAGACGGTACTGCAAGGTCTAAAAAACCAAAAGATTTCGGAGCAGGCAAAAGACATCATTAAGCAAGTGGAGAATCTTGGAAAGCACTTAGGAAGTTATGATGACTACATGCAGCGATTAGGAAAAAATTTGGGGACAACGGTCAGTATGTATACAAATGCCTATAAAGAATTTGCCAAAATTGATAAAGATATTTTACGAATTACTGGCGAAAAAATGGGAATAGAGCCAATGGCAGTCCAGGGACCGAGTGAGAGTGAATAGTGAATGATCTTTGACAAAGTAGCATGGATGTGCTATTTTTGTTTAAATCAAGAACAAGGAGGCTCCACATGGGGGTCTTTCTAATTTTGCTTCTTCTGGGCTTAGTTCAAAACGTATTTGCTGAACCACTGTCAGGACTTGTTGTGGTTCTGGATGCAGGACATGGGGGAAAAGATCCCGGAGCTCATGCTGTTTTTGGAGGTAATGAGGTCTTTGAAAGTGAGTATGTATATGACGTAGCCAAGCGCATTGAAAGGGATGCAGAATACTTAGGTGTTAAGGTTTTTATGACAACTAGAAAAACCCCTCCAGCCAACCTTATTCGGACAGTACCACCATATCAAATTCTTCCTCGTGATGGCTCTGAATCGTTTTCTCTCTCTAAAAAAATAGCTAAGGCAGGACGGTGGGGATTGGAACAAAGAGTGGATTATGCAAACGAGATTCTGCTGGAGTATCCAAGAGCAGAAATTGTTTTCTTATCCATACATTTTGATGCCGTCCCTTACGAAAATATTTATGGAATGCGCATCATTACCCCCAACGAGCACATACGCCTTCCATTCTTGCTGGCTGAGGCTTGCAGGAAACGACTCAGGCAAGCTCTTCCAATAGTCATTTCGGGAGATCGAAATCACGGTATGCGAAATTTGTATATTCTTCGTGAGGGGTATAACAACATTTCTGAACGAGTACTGATCGAGCTGGGTAATTTCAATAATCCGGGTGATGTTTGGCGAATTCGTAATCCACAGGTACGCGATGACTACGCCGCTTGTATAATCGAAGCTCTTAAAAAACTCTAACACCGCACAAAAGCGGTGTTTGTGATCTATTGCTATTACTTTAAAAGTATGCTATAATATTTTTACGAAGGGAGGTGAATGGGGATGCAAGATGTATGTCCAACTGCGTGGTGGCTTCCAGGACTGGTCAGTCGACGGTCCTGGATCGCCAAGAGGGGCTACGAGGGCGACGGGGATCAGGTCACCGTCTGGGATCCGGCGGCCGACCCGCCGCCTCCGGAACGCTCCGCGGAGGTGATCTACATCGGATGTCATCGAGTCGCCGTCAGGTTCAACGACGAGCTCGCAAGGCAGCCGAATGCGACCCTCAGGGAGAAGGTGGCATGGGTTCTTCCGCAACACGTCTGGCGCTAGGGCGCTCGTAAACATGCCCGTGACGGAGCTTGCTCCCCGCGGGCCTCGTCATTTAGTTTGACTTAATACTTAATCTAGAGTACTATTAACCTCAATGTTCGCCGTAATCAAAACTGGTGGTAAGCAATATCTGGTTACCCCGGGTGAAAAACTTAAAGTTGAAAAAATAGAGCCTGAAAAAGGGGAAAATTTAGTTTTTGATTCTGTTTTGCTGACCGAGAACGATGGGAAAATAGAGATTGGTGTTCCTTTAGTAAAAAACGCCAAAGTAGAGGCAAAAATTGTAGAGCAAGGAAGACATGATAAACTAATCGTTTTTCGCTACCATTCAAAAGTACGCTATCGCAAAAAAAGAGGACATCGCCAACCGTTTACGGAAGTAGAAATTAGAAAGATCAGCCTGTGAATACCGCAGGCTTTTCTTTTACTTCTAGTTTGTTATTTTGGCAGTAGAACTCTCTTTTATGGATCAATGAAAACACTGGGTTTTATCCTTGTTGGCGCTATGGTAATAGGCGTTGTGCTCATTGCTATTGATGATACAGAGACTCGAAAACGGATCAGTAAAGAAATTAAGCTGTTACTCGATCAAGAGCCCACACTTCGCGGCCGTTGGTAGTTGAGCTACTTTGTAGTAGCTCATTTTCTATTTATAAAAGCATTGCGTAGAGTCATCTCGTCTACATGCTCGAGTTCAGAGCCAAGAGATAAACCCCTACCAAGACGTGAAATAGAAAGAGAGGGATTGGTGTTTTTTAAAGAAGAGAGAATCCGCTCAATATAGAGAGCCGTTGTATCTCCTTCAGTGGTCGGATTAGTTGCTAAAATCACTTCACATTTTTGTTGAGTTGCAAGAGTTTGTTGAATACGCTCATACAGACTTTTAAGATGAAGCCGGCGAGGCGAATCTGAATCAAGTGGATTGATTACTCCGCCAAGTACGTGGTACTGCCCTTGAAATGATCCGGTTTTTTCTAAGTTTTGCATATCAGATTCCTTTTCAATTACAGCGATTAAATGGGCTAGTCGTTTTGAGTTACTGCAGATGTCGCAGAGCATTTCGACATTTTTCACTTCAGTTGAGCGATAGCAACGTTTACAAAACCCCACCTCTTTTTGTAATAAATCCAAAGTCGCTATAAGAGAACTACGATATGATTCATCCTCTTTTAAAATAAAAAAAGCAAAACGAGCAGCCTGCCGCGGCCCGATCCCCGGAAGTTTTGTTAATAAATCTATGAGATTTTGAACTGGTTTGGGATACAGATACGTTTCAGAAATGTATTTTAAAAAACTTAGTTCTGGTCCACCGACTAGAACTCATTACGGGTCGAATTCGCTCTTTCCAGCATACTGGAAAACCATGGCCGCTCACCCTCCCAGTATTTTTAAAATATATTTCTCCTCTTAGAAATAAACTAGACAAATTCTTCAAAATGCTTGGCAATTGAGCGAAAGGTTGCACTCTCTTCGTGAAAGTATAAATCAACTTTCCCTGTTGGTCCATTGCGGTGCTTTTCAATCATGATTTGAGCAATATTTTTCTTGTCTGAATTTTCTTTCACCTTATCTTCACGGTAAATAAACATAACCACGTCCGCATCTTGTTCAATGCTGCCGCTCTCTCGCAGATCAGAAAGTTTGGGAACTGACGAGGGCCGCATCTCAACACCTCGAGAAAGTTGAGAAAGTGCAAGGACCGGGATGGACAGCTCTTTAGCCATCGCTTTGAGAGAGCGCGAGATTTCTGAAACCTCTTGAACCCGTGATTCAGAATTTCCATATCCTTTAATGAGTTGCAAATAATCAATAATAACCAAACTTAATTTATGCTCTGCCTGAAGACGACGTGCTTTGGCACGCAACTCCATCACTGTCGGAGAAGGGGAGTCATCCATAAAGAGGGGAATGGATGAGAGACTGGCCATTGCTCCCTGTAATTTTGAAAAATCGTTATCGGCGCCATCCTGACGTAAATGTCCGGTACGCAGTCGCCAGAGATCGACATTGGCTTCTGAAGCAAGCAGGCGATCAACCAACTGGTCATTAGACATTTCTAAACTAAAAATGCCTACGGGGAATTTTTCGCGTGCAGCATTACGAGCAATATCCAAAGCAAGTGAGGTCTTACCAAGACTGGGGCGTGCAGCAAGCACCACAAGGTCTGATTTTTGCAGCCCTCCAAGAATTGAATCAAGATCCTTAAAACCGGTGGGAACACCACGCAGTGTATCTCGATCGCGATGAATTCGATCAATACGTTCCCAAGCCTCTTCTAGCGTATCTTGGATAGCAAGAAATTCTTGATGTAGGGAGTCCCTTGAAATAGAAAAAATTCGCTGCTCTGCCTCATCAATCAGCTTTTCAACTTCTTCTGATTCTCTATAGCCGAGTTGTGCAATATGATGTGAGGCATCTATTAAATCGCGCAAGAGTCGCTTCTTGCGTACCATAGCTGCATAGTGTTCAATATGACTTGCCGTGGGAACAGAATTAACTAAAGAGGCAAGATAGGCAGATCCGCCAACTCCCTCGAGTTTGCCTTTTTCTTTGAGGCGGCTGGTAACACTTAAGACATCAATGGGGTCACGACGATTAAAGAGCTCAAGCATGACCTCAAAAATATCGGCGTGTACTGGTTTATAAAAATCTCTGATTACTAGCTGATCAACCACGCGGATAATGGCATCTTTATCCAACATCAAAGCACCGAGAGTAGAAATCTCGGCTTCGATATTTTGTGGAGGCATGCGTACCTCCATTGAGGAGCTAGTTTTTTCTATGACTGCCATACCGGGTAGTAGAAATTCGACAACTTAAAGTTGGTTTGTTTTTTATATTTGCTAATCAAATAGCCAGAAGTGAGCTTAAGCTCTAAACATTCTCGAATCTATACACAGTCAAATTTTCACTACCCAGCATATATACAGCATACGTCTCGACTTTAGGATACTTCAATAGGAAAAGCTGTGTATGGCTGTTGCAAAAGAAAACCTGAGTATTATATTGAAACTAGTTTTTTGATTCAAACCTAGGCCGTGCAAAAGACTTCTAGAACCTGGCTTGTAGTGGTTTTAATGTTATTTTGTTGTCATAGTGCAGAAGCAGCAGAGGAAAAAGCTATAATAACTTTTCGGTTTGCGGGTTCAGTCTATCAAAGTATTTATGTACCCGGAGCCACAGTCTGTTTGATTAAATGGCCGGGGTGGTATGAAATGAGCGCCACTCCTTACGTTTGTACTCGAGTTGATAGTGAAAGACGGTTTATTGTTGAACTGCCGGTGCCGAGTTCTTGGTTTGTGAGAGTACGAAGAGATGACCCCCTCCTGAAAACAATGCATGTTTCTTCCGTGGGGTTTACCATTACGAAATCAAATGACCGTCAAGAAATTCTTATACCGGAGATGTTTTCAGAAATATCTTACGATCCAGCTTCTGATTAAAAATACTCCCATGCTTTAATGGAGTATTGCGTGTTGGCCATAGGTTGGTGTAGTCTTGAATTAGAATTGTATTTAAAATAATGATCAGCTCTCCGACCAGAACAGTTTTCTCTGAACTGTTGGAAAGGAAAGATTATACCGGACTTTATGAGTACGCAAAAAAGCATGGAGTTTCTCATAACTCATCCGATAAAACCAATCGAGCTTATGCATTTGGTACCGAACACAATCGAACCCACTATGTGGTTCAATGTGAGTCTCTTGTAGTTGAGGCAATAGATGACGAATGGGAGTACTGGTTGCCGTGGACAAAAAAAAGAGGTGCTACCCCATCCCTTGCAGTAACTCAGGGTAGTACAAAACTTTTTTCTGCTAAACGTACTCCAAGACTCATTAGTTTCGGCTACGGAGTATTCGGCGATGGAGAATTGGTATGGGTTGATTCAAAAACAGGCCAGTTGCTCGGAAAATAACCGAGCTTTTATTGTGGACCCTTAGAGAAACTGCTTAGCATAAAGCCAGAGCATAACTTACTCTCCTACTAATTTAAAAGATTCCCTTATATAAGAGAAAAATCTTGGATGCTATTGACAAAATGATGGCGCGGGTGTATACGGTATGTATAAATTAGGTCTAGGCGGAGGACCAATGGTCCGCCCTTCCTTGGGTCCGGCGAGTGACTCTAGCGCAGTACGCGCGAAACGGAAGCCAAAATTTTGGGGCCGTGCCGATCTCCTCGCCCCTAATCCGAGAGGTTGGACTCTCGGTGAAAGAGTGCACGCGACGCCGCTAGCCCCATTTGGCGGCACTAAGGGAAGGCCTGCATCCCCGCCGGCTATCGTCGCCGGGGAGGATAGTGACTCTCCAACGAGTCACGAAAAGCCAACCCACTAACAAAATCGGTGAGCGAACGCGCTCCCGGTTTTTTCATTTCGAGATGAGATAATATTATTTCTCTTTTATAATCGTGCCACCCAGAGAATCCTGCACAAAATATCCAGCAGATTCTATTTGGCCCCGCATCTTGTCAGCGTCTTGCCATTGTTTATTTTTTCGAAACTCTTCTCTTTTTTGAACAAGTAGCCGAACTTTTTCAGGAATTGCACCTCGTTTAATGTTTTTTAATCCAAGACCCAGCAACGCATCAAATTTATACAAAAGACTTAAAACTTCTTTGGAAGAATATTGCGGGTTTTTATTTACCACGTGTATAAGTTTCCAGATAACTGCAAGCGCCTGAGGCGTATTAAGATCATCCGCTACTGCTTTTTCAAAGTTTCTAGCGAAATGGCTAGGAACCTTTTTCCCAGCTGTTTTTTTATTCAGCTGTACTTCAGTGAAGCTATAGAGTCGTTCCAGAGAGTTTTCGGCTCCTTGCACTGACTCCCAGGTAAAGTTCAATTTAGATCGGTAGTGGGAAGTAAGGACTAAATAGCGAAACGCTAGGGGATTAAGTCCTTTCTCAATAAGTAATTGAAGCGTAAGAAAATTTCCTTGCGATTTTCCCATACGGCCCGCATCAATAATCAAAAATTCGCCGTGGAGCCAAAATCGAGCCAGCGGTTTTTTATACGCACCTTCGGATTGAGCTATCTCATTGGTGTGATGCACGCTTATGTGATCAACTCCACCGGTATGAATATCAAAGGGTTGTCCTAAAAATTTACTTGAAATTGCAGAGCACTCAATGTGCCATCCGGGAAAACCTTCTCCCCACGGAGAAGGCCACTTCATAGTGTGATTTTTAAACCTTCCTACTGTTTTAAACCATAAAGCGAAGTCAGCGGGGTTTCGTTTCTGGGAATCCGTATGTACCTCTTCTCGAGCTCCTGCAATCTTCTCATTCAATTTTTGTCCAGAAAGGCGAGTATAATTTTTAAACTTCGACGTATCAAAATAAACTGCTGTTTCGGTTTCGTACGCGTAGCCATTTTTGAAAAGCTGTTGTATGAGTTTGATTTGCTCTTTTATCTCCTTGGTTGCGGGGATGAGATATTTAGCCTTTTTTATGTTCAGGCGTTTGGCGTCGTCAAGAAATGCTTCAGTGTAGAATTTAGTGACTTCCCATACCGATTTACCTTCACGCTTGGCTCCTTTTTCTAACTTATCATCTCCCTCATCAGCATCTGATGTTAGATGGCCAACGTCAGTGATGTTCATGACATGTCGGACGGTGTAGCCGGCATACTCTAGCGTTCGTCGCAAAACATCTTCAAAAATATAAGTTCGCAAGTTGCCAATATGTGCGTAATCGTAAACAGTCGGTCCACAAGTGTATAAACCAACCCACTCCTTGCGGATGGGTTTGAAGTTTTCTTTTTTGCGAGTTAGGGTATTGTAAATATATATTTTCGACATAACCAAACTTAAATGATAGTATAGTTTAAGATCGTTCGTTGGAACATAGTGCTCTTGGGTTGGATAAAGTATGCATTACGAGAAAATCATCACCAAATACATGCATTAAGTGCGGTACTTCTTTGGTTGGCAATATTCTTTTTGGTGTTAAGTGGTGAACTATTTTTTGTAAAATTTCTTATTTTCACATTTACCTGCATCTACTTGGGCTGTGGTGTGGCTGCTTTTGTGAATGTGATATTATTAAAACGAGAAGATGATATCTTTTCCATTCATTGTGTCTGGTTCAATTTACTGACAGCCGGAGCACTATCATTTTTATTAAGATGGCTGTAAGGCCTCTTTTTTATACCAGTTTACGCCATTTCAACACAACATACACCAAAAGTGTTGTTACTGCCATGAAGCCAAGGATTATTTCAAAAGCATACGGATGGTGCAAAAGGGGAATATGCTCAATGCTCATTCCATAGATGTTTGCTGTAACAGTGGGAATAAAGCTGATAAAAGCAAGAATCGTGAAGACCCGCATGATTTCATTTGTTCGGAAAGCAAGTAATGAGTGGTTGGTGTCATACAAAGCATCCAGTGTTTCTTTGTGATTTTCAAGCAAGCTCCACACTTTTAAATATTCACCCACAAGATCATTTAAGAATGGTTTAGTTTTTGCACCGTATAATTCGGTTGCCTGTATGTGCAGTGACTCAAGCGTTAATTGTTGGGGTTTAATAGCTCTGCGGAAATCCAGAATGTTTCGTTTAAGTAATGAAATTGATCCAAGAATTTTTTTCTCCTGTCGCGAGAAAGCATGTTCCTCAATTAAATCAATTTCTTCTTGAATTCTGTCGAGCTCTTTTAAGCACAGCGCAAAAAATTCCAGGAGCAGGTAGTAGAGAAGATGAATAGGGGACTTTCCGGCACGGTCCGCAAAAGCAGAGTCGCTTTCACAGCGTTTACGAAACCTATGGATCAGATCGATCGGACCGTATTGAACCGTAATCATAGTATCTTCCATGAGTATAAAATCTATTTCTTGTGCAACGACTTTGTTCTGCCGTTCTTGAAGGTTAGGAAAATGAAGCACCATATAAAGATGGTGATCATAGTTTTCCACCCGTGAGCGGATGGTCGGTGTTACCAAATCTTCTAAAACAATTGGATGGATCTGCGGGAATTTTTGCGAAAGCTCAACAATATCAGCTTCAGTCGGCTTATCAATCGAAATCCAGTTTACGCTTTTGATTTTGAGTTCTTGCATAAATCAATTTTAAGATAGTGGGGAGAATACTTCAATCCCCTTGATTTAAGATTGGGGAATTGAGATTCAGGAGAAAACAAAACGCCGGAGTACCGTGTAGACAACACCCCGGACGTCGGTTGATCTTCAGAGTGGAATTCAAGAGCAGCCTCGTTTTATAACTATAAATAAAGCCCCATTTGAGTGGGGGATAATTTAGTTATTTATATTTAGTAGCCACTTTCATGCGCACCATAATAACTTGTATAGCAATAGTATTGTGTTCCTTCCGGAAATTCCTCTCCCGGACCAAGGTTGAGCCAAAATCCCTTTTCAGGTCGGTAAATGCCAATACTAATCGTACCCGCATTCGCTACTGGCTCCAACCGTTCTTTAAGCCAGTCCGTAAAATTATCATACTCACAGTAGCGAATTGCAAGTAAACACATTGGAACCCAAGGAGTCTCGGTATTCGAAGTAAATTCAGAAACGGTAACACTGACTGAAAGTCCACATTTTTTATGAAGCCGATATGCAGCTTTTCTCGCTTGTGCCTTTTCTTTTTCAGCTTCTTGCGTCATTTGTTGGCGAGCCGCAAGTAGTTCTTGAGGGCTAAACTGAGACATCGTTTGCACAGAAATGAACTGTTCCTATTCTACACTCTTTTTTTCCTCGATAAAAGGTACGGGTTTTAGTGAGCAGGCAGACGGATGAGTGATGGTATTTTGAGACCAGTAGGAGGTGATTTTTATTTTTCTATTCTTCAGCGAGCAAAACCCATACGAATCTATTTCAACATCCAGACAATGGGAGTCGTTGTTACAAATCGTTTATTTTCCAGTGAGTATGAGACAGCTGAGCCCACTTTTGTCCGTGAACTGAAGGGAGAGGGTTTCCTTTGTGAGCGGCAAAAGTGTGGTGAAGGCTGTCAAAACGAGCTATTTAGCACTCTAGTTGACAGACTGCTAAAATCGACTATAATGGGAGTAAAAATAGTATGTTGAAAAATCGTCAACAACAAATCCTGCAGGCGGTAATTGAGCATTATATTCAGTCGGCCAAGCCGGTTGCATCCCAAGACCTTACCCAAGAGCGTGGATTGGATATGAGTTCTGCTACAATCCGCAGCGAAATGCTTGCTCTAGATGACTCTGGATATTTAGAGCAGCCTCATACTTCTGCTGGTAGAGTACCAACTGATAAAGGATATCGGTTTTTTGTTGATAACCTTATTCCGCGTTTGGGCTTAAGTGAAAAAGAGGAGCAAACACTTAATTCAGTTTTCTCAATTGAGGATGAAGAGGATTTTATTCGCGATTTGGGTAAAACCTTGTCACGACTGTCACGAACATTTTCTGCCATTGGTACTTTGCATGATGATCTTCTCTATGAGACCGGCTTTTCAGAAATATTTGAAGAGCCAGAGTTTCTCGACAGACAGCATGTAAAAACCTTTGGACATTTGGCCGACCTTCTTGATGATGAAATCGGTGACTTTGTACGTGAGAATGCCACAGAAGAAAAGATTTTCATTGGAGAAGAAAATCCTTGGAAGTGGGCACATGATTATGCGCTCGTCATGTCCTCATGGCGCCATCCAACCGGACTACAAGGCTTTTTTGTACTTATTGGTCCCAAGCGTACTAACTACTCAAAGCACCTATCTTTAATTAATTATTTAAAAAGTTTTAATGACCATGAGTGATACACCCGACGAAATAAAACTCGAGGCAGAACAAAGTACAGAATACCAAGAGCAATTAAAAAAAAGTGAAGAAGAGAAGAAAAATTATCTGGAAGGGTGGCAACGGGCAAAAGCTGACCATATTAATTATAAAAATGATGAGGGGCGGCGACTTGAAGATATGGCACGTTTCGTGACGACAAGTCTGATTCAAGATATTTTGCCTGTTCTGGACAGCTTTGACCTTGCTATTGGCCACGGCCTGCCACCAGAAGTTGAGCGAGGAGTACTTTTAATCAGATCCCAATTTGAGGATATTTTAAAGAAACGAGGGCTTGAAGCACTAAAAGTAGAGTCTGGGCAGCTTTTTAACCCTGAATTTCATGAAAGTATTGGAGAAGTTGAATCCGAGATTCCGGAAGGCGCAATCGTCGAAGAAGTACAAAAAGGATATATGCTGCGTGGGAAAGTATTGCGCCCAACACGAGTTCGAATATCTAAAGAAAAGTCTTAATAAAGGTCGATTAGTAAACAAAAGGCGCCTTTAAGAGGCGCGTAAGGGCTGGAAGTTATGGATTGAGCGAAGTGCGGCTTGAATCTCCTCTGCATGTGTATCAGGAATGTCGTGGGTGGCCAGAGTCAGGTTCAACAAATCTTTACGCCTAACCCAAAACTCGAGTTTGATAACACTTCTCCGTCGCTTTTTAGAAAACCGAACATGAACAAACCAGCGGGAATGACTAATTTTTCCGGTTGTAAGAACAGAAGTTCTTGCCGGAATCGTTTCTGCTGAACTTGTTCGTAACGGAGCAAGAAGATAAAAAGAACGATCTTGCCACTTTTTTGAAGTGACGGTGCGGGAAGGTTGGAAGCTCATCGTCGAAAATAGTGGTTAAGATGATTTCGTATAAGTATTACAACCTCATAAATAAGAAGCACTACAAGAACCCAAGAAACAAGTTCAATAAATGTCGATATTAAGAAAGTAATTACTATGCTATTGGGAAATGGGATTCTCAAAAGAAGCAAAAAAATATAAACGACCCCTCCGTGGATCATCCACTGAAGTAGTTTGTTCAAGAATGGCTGAGTTGTGAAGAACCCTACCATAGAAGAGACACCAGTACGGTATCGAACAAGAATCGTCTTCATTCATAGACCCAAGAGAACTAAAATAATAATACAGTAAAATTTAAAGAAGTCAAAATATATGCCAAAAATATTAGGAATCGATCTTGGTACAACAAATTCGGCTATGGCAGTGATCGAAGCTGGCGAGCCGCGAATTATAGAAAATAAAGAAGGAAATCGTACCACTCCTTCAACTGTTGCAGTCTCAAAGTCAGGAGACCGGCTGGTGGGGCTTCTGGCTAAACGGCAGGCCGTCACTAATCCCAAAAATACTTTGTATTCAGTCAAGCGCCTGATTGGACGCAAATTTACTGATGCTGAAATTAAAAAAGATAAAGAATGGTTACCATACGAAATAAAAGAGGGCGCCAACGGAGGTGTTGAAATAAAACTTGGTGATAAATGGGTGCGACCCGAAGAAGTTTCTGCTATGGTTTTACAAAAATTGAAACACGACGCCGAAGAAAAACTGGGTGAGAAAATAGAAGAAGCAGTAATTACGGTACCTGCTTATTTTGATGATGCCCAACGAAAAGCCACTCAAGCTGCAGGAGAAATTGCCGGATTCAAAGTTCGTCGAATTTTAAATGAACCGACTGCTGCAGCCCTTTCTTACGGGTTTAATAAGAAAAAGGATGAAAAAATCGTGGTTTATGATTTCGGAGGTGGAACGTTTGATTTGTCAGTACTTGAAGTAACCCAAGATACTATTGAAGTAAAAGCGGTTGGGGGAGATACGCATTTGGGTGGAGACGATTTTGATCAGCGAATTATCAAATGGATTGTCGATGAGTTTAAAAAAGAACAAGGAATTGATTTATCGAAAGACACCTTGGCACTTCAGCGGCTTAAAGAATCTGCAGAAAAAGCTAAACACGAGCTCTCTACAACCCCCGAGACAGAGCTAAATTTGCCTTTTGTTACGTCTAATGAGTCTGGACCAAAGCATTTAGTAATGCGCTTTAGTCGCAGCAAACTCGAAGAATTGGTTGGAGATATGATTAGCCGTTCAGTAGATATTACGCGGCAAGTTGTCAAAGACGCAGGGTTTTCTCTCAACGACGTCAATGAAATAGTTTTGGTTGGAGGACAAACCCGGATGCCTGCAATTATTGAAGCCGTAAAAAATCTATTTAACAAAGAACCAAATCTGACTATTAATCCGGATGAAGTCGTGGCGATTGGTGCGGCGGTGCAGGCCGGAATTCTTCAGGGTGATGTCAAAGATGTCCTGTTGCTTGATGTCACACCCCTAAGTGTGGGGATTGAAACATTAGGAAGTGTGATGACTAAGATCATTGAGAAAAATACGACTGTTCCAACTGCCAAGTCCCAAGTCTTTTCAACCGCAGCTGATAGTCAGACCTCGGTAGAAATTCATGTGTTGCAGGGAGAACGAGAAATGGCAAGTGACAACAAAACCCTGGCGCGATTTATTTTGGATGGAATTCCGCCGGCTCCACGAGGTATGCCGCAAGTTGAGGTAAATTTCGATATTGATGCTAACGGTGTTTTGGCGGTAAAAGCTAAAGACAAGGCAACCGGAAAAGAGCAATCAGTACGAATTGAAGCTTCAAGCTCACTTTCGAAAGAAGAAATTGAGCGGATGAAAAAAGATGCCGAAGTACACGCCGAGGAAGATAAAAAGAAACGAGAAGCTGCTGAAGTTCGTAACATGGCAGACACCACACTCTATACTGCTGAAAAGGCCCTGCGAGATGCCGGTGACAAGGTTCCGGCAGAAATAAAGACTGAAATAGAGGGGAAAATTAGCACACTCAAAGGTATCAAAGATGGAAGTGATGCAGAAGCTATCAAAAAAACCTCACAAGAGTTATCAACTTCTCTTCAAAAAATTGGCGAGCTATTATATAAACAGAAATCTGAGAGTGGGGGAACAGAGCAAAATCCGCCAGCTGGCGGCGCGGAGGAGAATGTGAAGGAGGCGGATTACGAAGAGAAAAAAGATGATTCATCCCAGCACTAAATTCCGATCTTTATAGTGCTGCCTCAAGGCAGCTGGCGAGATTGAATAATCAGACAACGATATGGAAAAATCAATCGAAGTTGAAATACGGGGGAGATTGAATGATGTTGAATATGCCCGCATAAAATCTTTTTTGGATCAGCACGGTACTCATAAAGAAAGTCATGAGCGCGAGATGTTTTTGTTGCGAGACTATCCTGGGTACTCTAAAGATTTTGTTGGACGAGATGTAGATATTCGATTACGCAATACTGACGGCTCATGCGAAATCATGCTCAAACGCAAAGTGGAAAATGCTCGGGAGGAAACTTCTTTACAATTGAAAGACACTAATCTTGAGGCTGCCAAAAAAGTTGTCAAAGCCTTGGGATGCACCACGGCCGTGTGGATGCATCGTCTAAAAGAAGTTTATGACTATGAAAACATTGAGTGGTCATTGGTTATCGCTCCCAACAATATTCGCTACTACGAGGCTGAGCTAGTTGTAGAAAGTCAGAATGAAATTCCAGCAGCCCACACTCGCTTAGAAATGGAAGCAAAAAAGATTGAGCTCGAGGTGCTCGATGACACAGGAACTCGTGAACTCATACACCGCCTTGATACAGAAGCCAATAAGGTAGTTGAGTTATGATCTGATTTGTAGATTTAAACAATGTTGAGTTTGGCATTCTAAATTTATGGTGACAATCCAAAAGAAAACTTGGCCTGAGTATTTTGAACCTGTAGTATCTGGCAAAAAGAAATATGAGTTACGTCTCAACGATTTTGAGATTGCGGAAGGTGATATACTGGTGTTAGAAGAATGGGATCCAGAAACTAAAAGCTATTCTGGTAGATCTGTAGAGAAAAAAGTAACCTATGTTGGAAAATTGAGAGTTGATGATCTACAAAAATTTTGGCCCAAAGATCGAATTGAGGAGAAGGGGATTCAAATCATTTCAATGGAATAACTTTGCTTGAGTGACTAGTTTTCAAATCAAAGCAGTAATAATCGGGGTTTTAAGTGTCGGCGTGACTATTGGGACTTTTTGGTTGTGGCGAAAAGCAATGCCTGGAGTAATCGCCGGAGAGTTCAGTAATTATGTGACCTTTATTACTCCTCTGTGCGGGTTGATCGTAAGTGCGGTGCTTTTTACTCTGATTGAATATTTCTTTGACCCCAAGATAAGCTACAGCCTTGCCCTGGCGTTAGCCGTTGTTCCTTATTTTTTTGTACCAGCCAATGTATGGGCATTGGGTGCTGCAACCATCAGTTTTGGACTGCTCGCTTCGGCAGTCTACCGTGTTAAAACAGAATACAACTTCGCCTCCGGATTTAGTGCAAGCCGAGTTAGTCGTGCCTCATTTCCCATTTTCTTTACTTTTACTGCACTGGTTATTTCAATTTATTATTTGGCTGATTTTCACGAGGAAAAAGCAGTATCCTCTTTATTTCCTCGTTCGGTTTTTAATATAGTACTCAAGGCAATCCCGAGCTCTCTTCAAAAAGAATTTGGGATACCCGAAATTGGCTCTAATCAAACGGTTGATGATTTTTTAACTATCTTGGTCAAACAAGAAATTCAAAAAGCAGGCCTTCCGGAGTCGCGTATTTCGCAAAAAGATATAGAGGAGGCAGTTGCCTTGCAACGCAAAGAAATTTCAAAACAGTATCATTTGCAGTTGCATGGCAATGAAAATATGAGAGATGTACTTTATAACACTATGGTTGACAGAATGAAGGATTTACTCGGGCCGTATCAAAAATATCTGCCTATTGCCTCAGCCGTTGCATTCTTCTTGGCCTTCAGGGTGCTGGGTTTGCCGCTTTACTATCTTTCATTTTTCTTGTTTGCTTTATTGATCCGCCTGCTTATATGGCTTAAACTGGTTAAAAAGGAACTAAAGCAGGTTGAGGTAGAACGGCTTACGCTCTGACGAGGTTGTGGTTGGTGGGTGTTAGTTTGTAGAAATTTTAATATCACTACCCACTCTAAACTAATTCACCTCATTTTAATAAAAATTTAGTAGAAAAGTTTTCGTTATATGGCTAAAAAAGACTATTACTCAATCCTTGGAGTTGCACAAAATGCAACCAAAGATGACATAAAAAAAGCATATCGGAGCCTTGCTCACAAATATCATCCTGACAAAGGAGGGGATGAAGCACGCTTCAAAGAAATTAACGAGGCATACCAAATCCTCTCGGATGACAAAAAACGCTCCCAATATGACCAATTTGGTCAAGTATTTGAGGGTGGCAATATGGGTGGTGGGCAGGGGGGCTTTGAGTGGCCTGGCGGTATTCGGTTTGATTTTGGTGGAGAAGGGGGAACCGGTGGAGAATTTGATTTTAGCGATGTATTCGAAGATTTTTTCGGCATGGGAACGGGTGGAGGGGCACGCACCAAAGCCAGAGAACGAAGAGGTAAAGACGTACGTCTCGAACTTGATGTAACGTTTGAGGAATCAATTTTTGGCGTCAAAAAAGAAATAGAATTTTCAAAACTTAGTCGATGTGAACAGTGTGGCGGGTCAGGAAGTGAGCCGGGGACACAAATGAAAACATGTCCCACTTGCCAAGGACGAGGAAACATTCAAAAAACTCAGCGGACTTTTTTGGGATCATTCACGCAAGTCTCTACCTGTGTTGATTGTAGTGGTATGGGTAAGCAACCTGAGGTAAGGTGTCAAAATTGCAAAGGTAAAGGAGTTGTACATGCCGTTGAGCAACTCGAAATTTTTGTTCCCAAAGGAGTGCGTAATGACGAGATTTTAAAAATTACCGGCAAAGGAGAAGCTTCTCTTTATGGTGGAGTTCCCGGAGATTTGTATATCAAATTGCACGTTCTATCGCATGAGTTTTTGAGGCGGCAGGGCGATAATATTATCATGCAATTGCCCTTACGGCTCTCTCAGGCTATTTTAGGTGATACCGTCGAAATCGAAACACTCGACGGCAGCATAAAATTAAAAGTTCCGGAAGGTACACAGGCGGGAGACATTTTGAAAGTCCGCGGAAAGGGAGCGTATGCCACAAGTGGGTATGGAAGAGGCGATCTTTTAATTGAAATAAAACTTGAGATTCCTAAAAAGACAAGCAAAAAAGTAAAAGAAATTTTTGAAGAACTGAAAGAAGAGGGGCTTTAGGATTGGGGGAAATAATGATTTGACAAAATTTCTTAAGGTTGCTTGAATCAAGCTAGAACACGTCGGAGCGTATCATGTCCAAAACTCTATACACCCTCGGGGCCATGGAGACAAAGCTTGCCAGACTAATTCGTAAGGGAGTGAGCAATTTACGCGAGGAGCAGGAACACCACAAACCGCAGCATGACTTTGAAGCAGTCGACAGTGGATGCCCTCAAGATGTAGATTCTGGGGTTTTAGAGATACGACAGGTGCAGCTTCAGGCGGTAAAGAGCGCTCTAGAACGACACCGAGAAGGAACATATGGAAATTGCGTAGATTGTGGTGAGAAAATCGCTACCAAACGCCTAGAGGCACTTCCGTCTGCAGAACGTTGTGTTGGTTGCCAGAGCGATTTCGAGAGGGTGATTAGAAGAAACGACGGTCAATCCTCTTCTCCCAAGCCAATTTTTTATGATCCGGAAGGATAATATAACCTTTACGTGAGCCCATGGCTCACTTTTTTGTTCCAATGCACACACATTTGCTCAAAAGCTTTTAATTTAGTATAATTTCCAATGTATTTTATCTGAACTTTATTGTATGTCTGACTACATAATCGACAGTTTAAAAAAGGAAATAGAGGGGTTTCGAAACGACATTCGTGCTGAAAAAGTAGGACATGTCCTTGAGGTTGGTGACGGAATTGCTACTATTTATGGCCTTGCTAATGTTGCCGCGCAAGAAATGCTTGAATTTCATACTGACAAGGGTGTGGTGAGTGGTATAGCATTCAACCTTGAAGAAGATACTGTTGGTGCCATCGTGTTGGGAGATTATCTTTCTATTAAAGAAGGAGATGTTGTAAAGCAAACAGGGCGCGTCCTTTCGATTCAAGTGGGAGAAAAGCTCTTGGGTCGAGTTGTAGATCCCTTGGGAAAGCCGGTTGATGGCCGAGGACCGATCTTCTCTGAAGAAGATCAAAAATACTATCCGGTCGAGAGACTTGCTCCTTCCGTGGTAGCACGAGAAAGTGTCCGGACACCCCTGCATACCGGAATCAAGGCAATTGACAGCATGATCCCAATCGGAAGAGGACAACGCGAATTGATAATTGGAGATCGCCAAATTGGCAAAACTTCAATTGCTATTGACACCATTATCAATCAAGGAAAAGATACTCGTTACCCAACACCGATTTGCATCTATGTCGCGATCGGACAAAAAGAATCTAAAATTGCCAAAATTGTAGCAACTCTTGCTGAACACGATGCTCTAAAATATACCGTGGTAGTGTCGGCACCAGCCTCCTACCCCGCATCGCTATGGTATTTAGCGCCCTACAGTGCGACTGCTATTGGAGAATACTTCATGCATCAAGGAAAAGATGCCTTGATTATTTATGATGATTTGTCAAAGCATGCTTGGGCTTATCGCGAGCTTTCACTACTTTTACGTCGCCCTCCGGGTCGCGAAGCCTATCCGGGTGACATTTTTTACCTTCATTCTCGACTACTTGAGCGCGCAGCCAAGCTCAACAAAGAAAATGGCGGAGGATCTCTTACTGCCTTACCTATTATTGAGACCCAACTTGGCGATTTATCAGCATATGTACCGACCAATGTTATTTCTATTACTGATGGCCAAATTTATCTTGAATCTGAACTGTTTTATCAAGGAGTTCGTCCGGCAGTAAACGTTGGTTTATCAGTATCGCGCGTCGGGTCTTCGGCACAGACCAAGGCTATGAAAAAAGTTGCAGGTAGGTTGCGCCTTGAACTTGCGCAATATCGTGAGCTTGCGGCCTTTGCACAATTTGCTTCAGATCTTGATGAATCAACCCGTAAACGACTTTCGCGAGGGCGGATTCTTTCTGAAATTTTAAAGCAATCTGAACTTGATCCAATCTCATTTGAAAAGCAGGCTGTACTCATCTATGCAGGTACTAATGGATATTTTGACGATGTTGCGCCAGCTGAAGTTTCTAGTGTTAGTTTAAAGTTGATTGATTATATTGAGAAGCTCCATAAAAATATTTTTGAAAACTTAAGAGAGACCGGTGAGCTTACCAAAGAAATCGAAGAATCTTTGAAAAAAGCCTTAACAGAGTTTAAAAGTCTTTAATCCAATGGGAGCACCAGAGAAATCACAAAATCCTCGAGAACAAGTAATACAGGCAATTCAGACAGATAATGTTGAGTTACTATACTCTTCGCTCTGTGCCTTGGATCAGGCACTAACCGGTAGCGACAGGGGGGACTTTGCACGCAGAAACCGTACTGAAGTTATGACAGCGCTCAAGACTTTTATACAAGAGAAAAAAAATGAAAAAGTTGCCAACCAAAAATTTTACCTTGGTGATGGGGGAATGTCTCGAATTGTACTAGCATTCCAGAAAGGAGAGATTTTGCTTGATATAACAACCAATGCAAGTGAACGAGTTAAAAATAATTGGCAAAATCTGTTACCCTAATGCCTTCAACCAAAGCATTAAAACAACGCATTAAAGCAACCAAAAACACCGCTCAAATTACAAAAGCAATGGAGGTGGTTTCTGCTACCAAAATGCGTAAATCCCAAGCCTTTGCTCTGTCGGCCCGTCCTTATGCAGCCGCTTCTCTAGAAATGCTCAAAAACCTGCTCGTTCGAACACCTATACTTCCTCCCTTGTTGCAAAACCGAGAGGTTAAAAAATCACTTTTACTAATTGTCACATCTGATAAAGGACTAGCAGGAGCATTTAACGCCAACGTACTAAAGAAAACCGATCAATGGATTGAAGCAAAAAAACGAAACAATGCAGAATTTATCTTAATTACTGTTGGGAAAAAGGCCAAAGAATACTATGAGCGAAGAAAGATGCCCATTGAGCAAAGTTTTTGGGGAGCAGGAGATTTTAGTACCCTTACCGAGACACTTCCTGTTGCCAACAAAGTACTTGACGGGTTTTTAAATTCCCGCTGGGATGAAGTTGAGAGTATCTATACCAATTTTCGTAGCACCTTAGTTCAAGAGACAGTTATGCGAAAGCTACTTCCCGCTACACTGACAGGATTACAGGAAGCAGTGGAAGGAATTCTTCCTGCTCGAGGACGTTTTTCTACTATGAGTGACCAACAACCAGCGACTAGCTCATACACTTATGAATACAAATTTGAGCCTTCTGCCACAGAAATTTTAAATGTACTTGTTCCGCAGCTTATCCGCATGCACGTTCATCATATAATTTTAGAATCAAATGCCTCGGAACACTCTGCTCGAATGGTTGCGATGAAAAATGCTTCTGATAATGCCAAAGAGTTGATTACTGATTTGACGCTTGTATATAATAAAGCCCGGCAAGCCCAGATAACCCGTGAACTAATTGAAATAACCGCTGGCAAGGAGGCTTTAGAGCAATAAAAATATGGAAAAAACCACGCAAGGAAAAATCATACAAATCATCGGCCCAGTTGTCGATATAGAATTTCCGGAAACAAAACTTCCGTCAATTTATGATGCGCTTTTAGTAAAAAATAACGAAGAGAGACTTATTACTCTTGAGGTTGCCCGCCATCTCGGATCTAACCGCGTCCGTGCCGTAGCCCTTTCTTCAACCGATGGATTAGTCCGTGGAGCAGAAGTAGAAACCACTGGTGCTCCAATTTCTGTACCTGTCGGTAAAGAAGTACTCGGTCGCCTTTTTGGTGTGTTAGGAAACCCCATTGATCGCCCCGAGGACGCAGATTTTAAACAAAGATGGCCAATACATCGCCATGCCCCGACTTTAGAGCAACAATCAACCAAAACAGAAGTTTTTGAAACAGGGATCAAAGTTATTGACCTTTTGGCACCCTTCATCAAAGGAGGAAAGATTGGGTTGTTCGGAGGCGCTGGAGTAGGGAAAACCGTTCTTCTGCAAGAACTTATTCGAAACGTGGCTGAGGAATCGGGTGGCGCTTCTGTTTTTGCCGGAGTTGGTGAACGAAGCCGCGAAGGAAACGACTTATATCATGAAATGCAGGAATCTGGAGTGCTTGATAAAACGGCTTTAGTATTTGGACAAATGAATGAGGTTCCAGGAGCACGTCTGCGCACCCCGCTTACCGCACTTACTATGGCTGAATATTTTCGCGATGAGGAATCAAAGGATGTTTTGTTGTTTATCGATAACATTTTTCGTTTTTCGCAAGCTGGCTCTGAGGTTTCAGCCCTACTTGGCCGCATGCCCTCAGCCGTAGGATACCAGCCAACTCTTGCTACTGAAATGGGCCAATTACAAGAGCGAATTACTTCAACCAAACGAGGCTCTATTACTTCGGTACAAGCAATTTATGTGCCTGCAGATGATATCACCGACCCTGCACCAGCAACTACTTTTAGTCATCTTGACTCAACTATTGTACTTTCTCGTGCCTTAACCGAGCTTGGAATTTATCCGGCAGTTGACCCGTTGGCTTCTGCCTCTTCGGCCCTTGACCCAAAAGTGGTAGGGGAAGAACATTACCAAGTAGCACGCAACGTCCAGAAAACCCTTCAGCGTTATTCTGAACTCCAAGACATAATTAATATTTTAGGTATGGAAGAATTGTCTGAAGAAGATAAGCTGATCGTCGCCCGTGCCAGAAAAATTCAACGATTTTTATCCCAGCCCTTCTTTGTTGCCGAAACATTTACAGGTCTTCCTGGAAAATTTGTCAAGCTTGAAGATACTATCAAAGGGTTTAAAGAAATTTTAGAAGGAAAGCATGATGCAAAGTCAGAGGAGACTTTTTATTTGAAAGGGGGAATCTTGGAAGTAAATTAATACCATGCATTTGGTAGTTTATTCTTTAGACAAAACTCTTTTTGAAGGTGAGGTAGAAAAACTCATTGCAAAAACCGCAATGGGTGAAATTACCGTACTTGATAATCATATTCCACTCGTCAGTATACTTACCAATTCCCCCTTGTCTATAGTTGACAAGTCAAGCAAAAAAAATACAATTGATGTTGGTTCAGGGATCATTGAAATTAGACCAGAAAGCCAGGTGGTTATCCTTGCCAACTAAAACTAATCGACAAAAGGCGTGGCAACGTATGTCAATGGAAGTAGAACAAATACTGGCACCTCTATTTAAATCTACCGGCGAGCGCAAAGAAGAGCTTGTAGGGCGTTATAAACGCGTGATGGAAGAACGAAACATGCGAGCCGAGGAAATGGAATCGGAGGAAATAAAAGAAGCTGTTTCTATTGGAAAGCGGCTTTTTCTGTGTCAAATTTGTGGCACTTTTTGTTTTGATGGGCGGTTTGGTCCGGCAGTAAAATTTGGTTTGCCCGGTGGTTTCGGGAAATTTCAAAGATATCCGGCTGGTGATATTAGAGAATTTGTCCGGAATGCAAAAAATAAAGGCCTTAAGCTTTTACCTCATTCGGATTTTGCCCGACGACTTGAAGCACTGTTTGGAGAATTTGATTCTTGTGTTCAAATCCTTGACAGCCATCTGTATTGTGCCGCGCGTGAACGACGAGAGGCCGAAGCGGGTAGGAAACCAGCTGACCACGGTTTGTATACCGATGTGATACGAAAGAAAGAAATTGCCGAAGCCATGCATGCGTATACCCATGAATTTTTTCTTGGCAAGGAAATCATTCCTATTCAATTTAGCTATAATCCCCATCGCGGCTGTGGATATATGGGCCTTGAGACAATGCCCGACCTTGAAACAATACTGGGTGGAGTAAAGCCAAGTGATGTGCATGGACTTGAAGGGGTTCTCGAGGGACTTGCGGTAGAAAGAAGAATTATTTCAACTTGGCAACTACAGAAAGACCATCCTTTCCAGGACCTGTTTCTCAAACACAGTCCAGAAGGTTTTGATCTCAAGCATGCTTATCCTAAAAGTATTTTAGGATTTTGGAGAGCACTAGACGCCATACATCTGAGTCTTCTTCCTGAAATCGTTGATCGACTAGAGAAGATTTATCCTAAGTTGCCGCCAAAGAGCACGGAAATGAGGGTACGAGCAATGCTCTTGCTAGCCAACGCTTTTATTAGTTACCTTAACAATTTGCATAAGTTTGACTATGGAGAACACACTGAAGAAATCATTGTTGTTACTGAACGAGAATATGGACCTTTTGAAACAATGTCGTTCCCTGTCTTTAGTTTGGACCATGTTAATTTGACTCGAGATATAACGATTGCTGCAGGAATTGTACGATTGAATCGCTCTACTCAGCGGATTCGAGGAAATACTGAAGATCCGGTTTCAATATTGGTCCAAGAAATAGTTCGCGATAAAGTTGCTGGGTCTGTCTGGGAAGAACTTTCAAAAGCAGATTTTTCTTCGATATTGTTCAGTGAGTGGTGGAAAAATACTCTTGAAACGGAAGAGAAATTTCGTAAAAAGTTAACCACTCGATTTCCAGACATTCCCGTTTCCGTTGCAGATGCAATTATGAACCTTCGCCATAAAATGACGGTACTGTATAACCCCCACTTGGATACAGCCAACAATTTGAGTGAGGGTGATCTGGTTGTTCTCCCAACAATTGTTGATAGAAGCAGGCGTACACGATTGGTACTGCCCTTTGTTCTCAATGGTTACTAACTAAAAAAGTCCGCAGTACAAGCGGATTTTTATATACGAAGGGCCTCACCACGTATTACCTTAATAACTCAGCTCAGGCGGATTTTATTTTTTTGAGTAAAAGCTTACTCTAAAGATAGGTCTTTATACCAAAGTGTGGACGAGCAGCCTCGAAAGCCAGATGAGTTGTTACAAAGAGCATCTGAGTTGCAAACCTTAATTAAAAATCTTGAAAGTGCGGTAAGAGAGAAGGGTAGTGTAAGCGCCGAGGCGATGATAGCGGGCAGAGCGTTGCAGACATTCTGTCATCAATTTGGAATGGGAATCGTTATTCACATCAGAGGCGAAACAATACAATATATTTTGTACCCTCGAAAGGAAGAACCAAATACAGCCAACATTTTTTCTGAAGCAACATTTCAAGCCTTTTTAAAGAATCACTCCATCTCTTCGTAATTTCCGCTTTTTGCGGAAATTTTCATTTTTTGAAGTATAATAATTCCTATGATAAAACGAATTATAGCCCACTTAGACATGGACGCCTTTTTTGCCTCAGTTGAAGAACGAGATCATGAATGGCTCCACGGCCTTCCGATTGTGGTTGGCGCAGATCCTGAAGATGGGAGGGGTAGAGGAGTTGTATCAACAGCCAACTACAAAGCTCGAAAATTTGGAATTCATTCAGCTATGCCGATTTCCACAGCGTGGAAACTTGCTAAAGAAGCAGAGAAAAGAGGAGACACTAAAACCGAATTTTTGCGTCCCTGTTTTGAGCGATATACTGAAGTTTCTCAAAGCATCTTTTCTCTTATTCGAGAATTTTCCTCTCTTGTAGAAGAGGCTAGTGTGGATGAGGTTTATTTTGACCTTACACATCAGGGATCATTTAAGGAGGCAGGTAACGTTGCTGAGGAGATCAAAAATAAAATCCGTACACAAATAAACCTCACCTGCTCTGTTGGCATTGGCCCCAATAAACTTGTAGCAAAAATTGCATCCGATACTCAAAAACCGGACGGGCTTACCGTAGTGGGAGCAGATGATGAAAAAAGTCAAGAAATAATTAGTGCATTTCTTTCCAGGCTTCCCGTTCGAAAGATTCCGGGCATTGGTCCTAAAACCGAGGTGATTTTGTCTCAGCATAATATTTTGACGGTAAAACATCTGCAGCAATCATCTCCTGAATGGCTTACTGAGCAGTTTGGTAAGGGGGGAAAAGATCTTTATGAAAAGGCTTATGGAAAGGACGAGGATCCTCTTCGAGAAGAATATGAAAGTAAATCGATTGGAGAACAAGAGACATTTCAACAAGATACTTCTGATGCAGGATTCCTTTTAGATCGGCTTACAATTTTATGCGGTGAGGTATATAGACGTTTCTCAAAGGAAAATGCTCGAGGTTTTCGTACGATTGTCATAACGGTTCGTTTTCACGACTTTGAAACTCTTACCCGCTCATTTACCACCAAAAAAACTGTTTCTTCTTTAGAGCGCTTTAAATTTGAGGCTCTCCGCCTCTTTACTCCCTTTCTTGATCGACGAGGTAATCCAACTCGAAAACTGGTACGACTCCTTGGGGTAAGGCTCGAAAAATTGCAAAGATAAGGAAGCTCCACAGTCAAACCCACGGTCTTCTGGTACGTAGATAAAAATAGAGAAAGATATTCAACAATACTATTTTCCTCTTACTCCATGTCAGGCCTCCTCGTAAAGAAAAATAATTCCAATGCCTTGGGACAAACTTTGGTTGTGAATAACAATGCTGATTATTCACAAACATTTCTGCTATGATACAGGAAATGATAAAAAAACTTTTTACACTCTTGGTTATTCATCAAGACAATAAAGTTCTACTGGGAATGAAAAAGAGGGGATTTGGAGAAGGGCGATGGAACGGCTTTGGGGGGAAGGTTTTGCCGGAAGAATCAATTGAGGCAGCTGCCCTTCGTGAGCTACGGGAGGAGGCAGGAATCACTTCTGATGCCTGCCAGAAACGAGGGGTACTACGCTTTTCTTTTGAGGGTAAACCAGAAATTCTTGAGACTCATGTATTTAGCCTGACTCGTTTTGAGGGAAATCCTCAAGAGACAGAGGAGATGAAACCGCAATGGTTTGAGCACAATGCCATTCCGTACACTGCCATGTGGCCAGATGACCAGCACTGGCTACCCCTGCTTTTAGCACATAAAAACTTCATGGGAGAATTTCACTTTAAAGATCAGAATTCACTACTACGGTATACGCTAAACGAATACCCCCACGATGCCGTTTTAGCTTGACAGGGATTAATCTTGATGATATAGTTTAATAACTATGAAAAACACCCCACGTGATATCTTTTTACACCTTCTTGCCATTATTGCACTGTACGTTAGTGCTGGAAGCTTTATTGCACTTATTTTCCAATACATTAATATCCTTCACCCAGATCCGCTTGCAATTGGGGGGGCTGACGGAATGTACTATAGTGCCTATCTTCAATCGGCATACAGCACTATTCGCTGGAGTCTATCAACATTAATTTTTGTCTTTCCTACCTACGTACTTACCAGTTGGTACCTAAACAAAACGTATAAACAATCTCCGGAGCACAAAAATCTATGGATTCGAAAATGGTTGGTTTACTTTACTCTGTTTGTCGCAGCCATTGTCATTATCGGAGATCTTGTTACCTTGGTGTACAATCTTCTGGGGGGTGAATTTACAACTCGTTTCCTCTTGAAGATCACCACTATCCTTTTTGTCGGTGGTGGAGTTTTCTACTACTACTTTTGGGATTTAAGACGGAGTAAAATAGAATAACATGAAATACTTTATCTACACAGTGATCGTAATTGTGGGGATCGCTATTGTTGCGGGATTTTTTATGATTGGATCACCCGGCCAAGAAAGAGCTCGCCGATTTGATGCTCAACGAGTACAGGATCTTCAAACTATTCAATGGCAAATTGGAGACTTTTACCACGCCAAAAACCGGCTTCCCCAAACTTTATCAGAGCTCAACGATAGTTTCCGAGGTATTATTATTCCCAAGGATCCAGAAAATGGCAATGACTATGAGTATCACGTAAAAGTGCCAACAAGCTTTACGTTGTGCACTACTTTTAATCTGCCTAGTGTGCAAGAAAATATAAACTCTTTACCCAAAGCAGTCCCTGACACATTCTTTGTGGGTGATCAGACATGGAATCATGGTGCGGAACTTACGTGCTTTGATCGAACCATTGATAAAGACTTTTTTAAACCACTAAAATAGAGATTTGCCTCGGCGGAGCGTATTAAAAAAGTGTATATTACCCAATTTAATAGTTTTAAATTAAACTTCCAACGGGATGGAAAAAACTGCTCTCTATATTGCTGGTGCCGCTTTATTGGTTTTGTTGGCTCTTACGTTTGCCCTGACTCAACTCAATACCTTTAACTCTCTCAATCAGAAACCAACCAACTCTAATAGCCTACCCAATACCTCGTCGCCTAAAAAAGAAGGAACCCAGGAGTCAAACACTTCCTCAAAAACCAGTGTGGGAGAGGCCACATCAGATCAAAACACTATTCTTTATTCTGATGCCGGCTTTCAGCCCTCTAAAGTAAATCTAAAGAATGCTAAAAGTTCGGAAGACTGTTTGCTTCGCATTGAAAATCAGAGCCAGACGGCCCTTCTTTTGCGATTAAGCCCTTATAGCCCCACCGATAATCAGGGTTTTCCCTATAATGTAATTCTGACAGGTAAAAGTGGAGTTATTGACCCACGCTACCGCATAGAAAAAATTACCTTCCACAATCGTAATAAACCAACAGACGAGTTTGAAGTTGTCTTAGGCGGACTTTGTGCTCAATAAAACACTACACGAATGTTGAACCCAAAAGCTCGGGGTAGCCACGCACAATTTCTTCAGCCAAAAGAGAGTTTTTCCCTTCGATAGTAATGCGTTTTAAAATAAGACTTCCTCGTCCCGTTTTTACCAAAAAAGGGGATTTATTGTTTGACCAGGTAAATCCGGGAACTCCATGTGGAGATTCATCGTCAATGATTGCGGCCTCTTCGATTTTAATACGGTAGATTTTTGAGCGACTGGGCCATAAGGTCCAGCTCGTTGGCCACTGTTCAAATGCTCGCACCATGCGATCTATTTCCTCAGCAGATCGAGACCAGTTAATTCTGCCGTCATCTTTTTTTAATATTTTTGAGAAGGTGGCTTGGGCATCGTCTTGTTGCAAGGGTTTTATCTCTCCGGCAAACCATTTCGGAAGCGTTTCAATAAGTAGATTTGCTCCGCTACTTGCTAGTTCATCATGTAGGGTTGTATAGGTAACTTTTTCGTTTTTCACTTTTAACTTTTCACTTACAAGAATGGGTCCATGATCCATTAACTCATCAATTTGCATAATGGTTACTCCAAATTCTGTATCGCCATGTAAAATCGCAGACTGAAGTGGGGATGGTCCTCTCCATCGGGGAAGGAGTGATGGATGTACATTGAGAGCCCCAAGATGTGGTTTTTGAATTAATTCTTTGGGTAGAAATTTGCCGAACGCTACCACAACAAAAAGATCGACGGTAGGCAGATCCCGTATGAATTCAGGGGTGATATGTGCTGGTTGAAACACGGGAATTTTATAGTGATCAGCCAAGCGTTTGATTGGAGAAGGTGTTATAATCTGCTTCCGTCCAGTGGGTTCATCGGGATTAGTTACCGCTCCTTGAATGTTAAACCCTCCCTCGTGCATTTTTTTTAAAGAGGGTAGGGCAAATTCAGGAGTTCCCCAAAAGAGTAGTGAAGGTTGTTTCATTTTAGCGAGCGGCCGAATTACCAGCCTCTTTAGTAATCTCTAGTATGTCGTAGGCTTTATCGATAAAAAGGGTGCCCTTTAAGTGGTCCAATTCGTGCTGCATAACTCGTGCAAAAAAATGAGAGGTGCCACGCGTAAATTTCTTACCATTTTCGTCATAGGCTTGGACGGTGATCTTTTCATGACGCACAACATTTCCATATTTTCCCGGCACCGACAAACATCCTTCAGGACCTTCTACCTTACTTTTGGAAACATTTTTAACAATCGGGTTGATAAATACATAGTATTTCCAGTCACGCTGCTCATACGGTCTTTCTCCGCGCTCGAGTGTCCCATCTTTTTTCTTCAGACGTTTCCGGTCTGGGTCAGTTCGGTCAATCTCTTCAGCCTCTTCCGAGACAATAAAGATCTGTAGGGATTCATCAACTTGGGGTGCGGCAAGACCAACCCCGTCAGGAGTTTTCTGTAGAGTTTTTTTCATTTCTACAATCAATTTTCTAATTTTTGATGTGCTAATATCTGCCACCAGTACTTCTTTGGCGGTTTGACGTAAGGTAGGGTTTGGGATATGAATTATGGTAGTTGTTTGAGGCATAGAAATGGGCTACATTTTACTGTTGACTCTTTCGCTGTATATAACCGCAGCAGAAACAAGGATATGGTTATCGGTTATCGGTGCTATGTTGATAGTACTTGGAAGTTTGGTGATGGGTTTGGTGGGGGAAAATAATGTACACAATAATTTTACAAAACTTTTGATTGTACTATTTGGATTGACTATCTTTTGTGCACCCTTTTGGTTACTTAGTGTTGAGAATATCTCCTTACAATTTCAGTATTTCTGCGGTTTTATTTTTTATTGGCTAGCTATAAAAATATCAACTTAATTGGGGGGCTTTGCTGTCCCTTTTTTTATTTTTTGAGGTTTTTTCTTTTTCTTTTGCTTCTTCTTAAATGTAACTCCTCGGACTTTAGATAACCCCCTCAAAGCCGCAAAAAAATATTTTCCCCGAGCTTCTGATGGCAAATTCTCCTTTTCTAACACGTACCGGCTAAGCCCGCGCAGATCTGACTCACGGTACAGTTTGGCAATCCCGAGATAGGCGGCAAATCGCTTTGGTTCTCCCATTTTCTGCGATAAGTCATCAGCAAGAGCGTGCTCCCGCGAGTGAAGACGTTTGTCCGCCTCTTTTTTTAACATACGGCTGCTACCTCGTTTTTGAACTGCAGAGCTGAAATCTGATTGATTTTGGTTATTCGGTGAAAAAAAAGGACGAAAGATATCAGGGCTAAGACTCATAGTACTTAAAATAGTACGTTAAAAAATCGTTTTTTTCAAGCCCTTATGATATAATTTTAGTATTATGTCTCGAGATAACATCCATTTTATTGGCATCGGCGGCATCGGTGTCTCAAGTCTTGCACGCTACTATCGGGCCATGGGTTTTTTGGTTAGCGGCTCCGATATTGCTGAATCCGAATTGACTCAGGAGCTTGCTCGAGAAGGAATACAGATCGTTGTTGGGGCACATGCCAAAAAAAATATCCCACTCGGCACAACCAAAGTTATCTATACCGCAGCGCTAAACCCCAAAAATACTGAACTCAGAGAAGCCAAAAGGCAGAAGATTCCATCGTTAAGTTACGCCCAAGCTCTTGGAGGATTAACTAAAGAGTATAAAACCATTACTATCTCGGGCTCGCATGGTAAAAGCACCACCACAGCCCTCATTGCACTAATCTTGCAGGAGGGCTATTTGGATCCTACTGTTATTATTGGTACAAAGCTTAAAGAATTTGGTAACTCTAATTTTCGTTCGGGGAAGAGCCATTATCTTGTGCTTGAAGCAGATGAATGGAATAAATCTTTCCTTAACTACTTCCCACGAGTGGCAGTAATTACCAATATCGACGCTGAGCATCTTGATACCTACAAAAACATCAATGATGTTAAGAAAACCTTTCTTGCCTATCTTAAAAAAGTACCTAAAAAGGGGGTGGTGATCGCCAATCGAGATGATGCTAATCTACATGATGTTGCCACTAAATCTAAAAAGAAAGTAATCTGGTACTCGATCAAAGATCCCGAAGCTGCAGTTATTCGACATCACTTGAAGATTCCGGGTGAGCATAATCTTTCTAATGCGCTGGCAGCACTCAAAACTGCACGTTTTTTGGGTATCTCAGAAAATATCATTATCAAAGCCCTATCCCACTATCGAGGAGCTTGGAGACGTTTCGAATTTCAAGGATTGGTGAAGGGTGCAAACATATATAGTGACTATGCACATCATCCGCGAGAAATTGTGAGTACTATCGCGGCGGCTCGTTCCAAGTTCCCTCTCCAACGAGTGTGGTGTGTGTTTCAGCCGCACCAGCACGAACGACTTTTGCACCTATGGAATGATTTTGTGAATGCCTTTGATATGGCTGATCGAATTGTGCTCCTACCAGTATATGAAGTTGCGGGACGCGAAAAAAATGGAACGAAAAAACTAGTAAACTCACGCAAGCTTTCAAAAGAATTACTTAAACACGGCAAAAATGTAGTTTATTGCGCCTCTCCAACATCTGCCAAAAAAGTAATTAATGAACAGGTAAAGAAGGGAGACATTGTACTGGTTATGGGCGCCGGAGACATTTACAAACTAGCTTTAGAGCTGATCCAAACAAAGAAACGTGTTACTGCTTGACCCCGACGTTTAATCATGAGAAAATAGCACAATGGTTGAGAAAAAACCCGTAAAAATTGTAGTAATTGTAGCAGCTCTTTTGATAGTGACAGCCAGTTTTTTTACTGGAGTTTATTTTGGTTTTGAGAACCGCCCCGCCATAGAACGAGTGGTGGGAGTTCAAAATAAAGAAAACCCTACTAATCTTAAAAACGTTGATTTTAATCTTTTCTGGGATGTATGGTCTCGAATTGAAGAAAAGTTTGTCTATAAGGAAAAAATTGATAGAGATAAATTGATCCTTGGTGCAATTTCAGGCATGGTACGTTCATTGGATGACCCCTATACTGAATTTTTACCGCCGGTTGAATCAAAACAATTTCAGGAAGACATCAGAGGCTCTTTTGAGGGAATTGGCGCAGAAATTGGAATGCGCAAGGGCATTTTGACTATTATTGCCCCTCTGAAAGGTAGCCCGGCGGAGAAAGCAGGACTTAAAGCGGGGGATAAAATACTACAAATCGATAGTACCTCTACTGCTGAAGTTCTCTTGGATGAGGCGGTACGCAAAATTAGAGGACCGAAAGGAACAACTGTTCGTCTTATTGTGCTGCGTAACAGTTTTGATAAACCACGGGAATTTAAAATTGTCCGCGATACCATTAAAGTTCAAATTGTAGAGACTGAGGTTAAGCCTGATGGAGTATTTGTTATTAAACTGCACCAATTTACCGAAAATGCGGCCATTGATTTTCGTAAAGCGGTGCAAGAGTTCTATGCAAGTAACTCTAAAAAACTAGTTTTTGATCTTCGCAATGATCCGGGAGGGTACTTACAGATTGCGGTTGATATTAGTGGTTGGTTTCTGCCTGCCGGAGAAATTACTGCTCGTGAACGAATGGCAGATGGAGCAGAAGAAATCTATCGCTCTCCGGGCTATAAACTTTTTGAAAACGTCCCGACTGTAGTACTCGTTAATCAAGGATCAGCATCGGCTTCTGAAATTGTAGCCGGAGCTCTGCGAGATATCCGAAATATCAAACTTGTAGGAACCAAAACATTTGGAAAGGGTTCAGTGCAGGAAGTTCAAGCTCTACCCGGTGGCTCATCGCTCAAAATCACTATTGCCAAATGGTTGACTCCCAAAGGAACAGAAATCAATGGAAAGGGCCTTGAACCAGATGTTACTGTTGAGCTACCAAAAGAAGAAGACCAAGATCCAAAGAAAGATTTAATTATGGAAAAGGGGATTGAGGTACTTAAGGGGCTTTGAAGCGGATTGCAAAAAGGACTTAAATGGTGTAAAAATAGGACAAAATATGAAAGTAATTCTACGTAAAGATGTTCCCGGCCTTGGGGTAAGGGGAGACATTAAAGAGGTGAGCGACGGCTATGCACGCAATTTTTTGTTTGCCAAAAAATTTGCTGAACCAGCAAGTGTACAGGCAGTAAAGGTTGTAGCGCACAAAAGAGCAATACATGAGCACAAAAAGCACGAAGAGGAGCAAAAGTACAAGGATATAGTCACGCGACTGGCCTCTCTTGTCCTTCATTTCTCTGTTCGTGCCGGAGAGAAGGGAAAGGCCTTTGGATCTGTGCCAATCTCAAAAATTATTGAGGAGCTTAAGAAACACAAAATCGAAGTTGAAAAAGACTGGTTGTCTTTCGGTGAGCCACTAAAATCGACGGGAGAGAAAGTCATTCAAATCAATTTCCCCCATAATATACAAGGGGAAATAAAGGTAGTCATCGAAGCAGGAAAAAACAAATAGAGTTAAGTTATGGCAAAATTTATTTTTGTATGTGGTGGTGTCATGTCTGGTATTGGAAAAGGGGTTGCAACAGCCTCCATGGGTCGCATCCTCAAAAGTAGGGGATATCGAGTAACCGCTGCAAAAATCGATCCATACATCAATGTTGACGCTGGCACCATGAACCCCATTGAGCATGGGGAAGTTTTTGTTACTGAAGACGGATTAGAGTGCGATCAGGATATTGGGAACTATGAGCGATTTCTGGATGAAAATATTCCACGTGATAACTATATGACGACCGGCGCTGTGTATAAAGCAGTGATTGAACGAGAACGTAATCTTGAGTATGACGGAAAATGTGTTGAGGTGGTTCCCCACATACCAGAAGAGGTTATTAGCAGGTTGGATCGAGCAGCCAAAAAGGCCAAAGCAGAATTTGTATTGGTAGAAATTGGCGGCACGGTAGGGGAGTATCAAAACGCACTGTTCCTCGAGGCGGCCCGTATGATGAAGCTTAAGAAAAATCATGAAGTGATTTTTGTTTTAGTAAGTTATTTACCTGTTCCACAGATGATTGGTGAGATGAAGACCAAACCAACCCAGCACGCAGTTCGAGCCTTAAATTACGCAGGTATTCAACCTGATCTTATCATTGCCCGATCCGTAGTGGCTATTGATGAGCCGCGAAAACAAAAAATTGCCACGTTTTGTAATGTTCAAGATGAGGACGTCATCTCTGCTCCTGATTGTAAGTTTATCTACGAGATTCCAATCAATTTTGAAAAAGATCATTTGGGCGACCGTATATTAACTAAATTTGGAATCAAAAAACCCAACAAAGATTTAAAAGATTGGCGTCAGCTAGTTACAAAAATTCGGCGTCTTACCAGACCCGTGCGCATTGGAATTGTGGGCAAATATTTCGAAACGGGGGCCTTTACCTTATCTGACTCCTATATTTCCGTAATTGAGGCTATCAAACACGCAAGCTGGGCACTGGGAAGAAAACCCGAAATAGTTTGGCTTGACGCAGGACTTTATGAGACGGAGCCACATAAGATAAATGAAATTAAGAGTTTTGATGGAGTTATTGTTCCTGGTGGGTTTGGAAGTAGGGGAGTTGAAGGAAAAATTAAGACAATTACTTTTTGTAGAAAAAACAAAATCCCGTATTTGGGTTTGTGCTACGGAATGCAACTTGCTACTGTCGAATTTGCTCGCAATGTGTGCGGACTCAAAAACGCGCACACCACCGAAGTTGATAGTCAAACCAAACATCCTGTAATCCATACTCTTCCGGAGCAGCTTGTTAATATCCAAGAACGAAAAATGGGTGGTTCAATGCGACTCGGTGCATATACCTGTGAATTAAAGTCTGATACGAAGGCGCAGAGGGCGTATGGAACTAGACTCATAACCGAGCGTCACCGTCATCGTTATGAAGTTAATAATGACTATCGAGATCTTCTTGAAAAGGAGGGCCTTGTTTTTTCCGGAATTAATCCTGAAAGAAATTTAATTGAAATTATAGAGTTAAAGGATCATCCATTTTTTCTTGGTACGCAATTTCATCCAGAACTTAAGTCGCGTCCCTTACGACCACATCCACTCTTCAAGGCGTTCATCCAAGCTGCAGCCACAAAAAAATAAGGGCGTGAGAACCCTTATGAGTAAGCAACTATTTCATTAAAACGGTCATAGGCAACTGGCTGTTTTTCTATATACCAAATAAGATTGATAGCACCAATTAAGCCTTTTATAAATGCCTCTGGATCAGTAAGCGTCCCGCCATTGGGTATATAGACCCGCGCTGCCTGAATATTTGGATTAGAGCGATCCGAGAGCAAAGAAATAGCCGCGCGCATGTCCTTTTCAGGAGGATAGCCCGAGATTTTCTGCTTAGCCTTTTTAAAAATCTGCTCGCAAAGTGCTTGAAATACCGACTCTGGAAAGCTCTTACGAGCAACAATAAGAAGCTCATTACGTGCATAGGTCTCAACTCTTCTGCAGTGCAGACAAATACGAGCAGGGACCCCCGCTTCATTTTGGGTAAAAAAAGAACCACGACACCCCTTTCCTTCTGCATTCAGATGAGGAGGGGTATCTTGGCTCAAGGGAAGAGACTCCTTTGCCACAGCTTCAGCCCTCCTAGGGAGTGACTACACTTACCATTTTAGCAAAGCGACGAGACCCGTCAAAGCGAGTTTTGCGGATATCCGCAAATTTGACAACCCCCTCCTTTAGGGCAAATAATGTATCATCACCACCTTTTTTAACACCGAGCCCAGGCAGAAACTTTGTACCCCGCTGTCGGATCAAGATGTCTCCTACCTTGACACGTTCTCCATTAGATTTTTTAACCCCAAGATACTTGGGACGAGAATCCCGACCATATTTACTTGCTCCCGATGATTTTGTATGTGCCATAATTAATTTTAAAGTGAAAAGTTAAAACTGACCAGTAACTACGATCTTAACCAATTATATGGAAAAAGTCAAACTGTTTTATGAGGACCATAAAAGCGATTTGTATATAGCTCTGATTATCTTTCTCGTAGGTATTTCCGGATTTGGGCTAGGACGGCTTTCTATGCTTATGAATCAGAAAGAGCCTCTGCGTATCGAAAAACCTCAAAACACAGATCCAATCCAATCCTCACAAACCAACTCTGCAATCATAACGGCAACTCAAAAAGGAAAATACATTGCTTCAAAATCAGGAAAGACCTATTATTTTCCATGGTGTTCCGGTGCTCAAAAAATTAAAGAAGAAAATAAAATCTGGTTTCAAACCAAGGAGGAAGCTCTTAGTAGGGGATTGAAGGCTGCGGGGAATTGTGATGGTTTAGATCAAGAATAGATTAAACAGAACAGCTAAACCCCCGCCACATCAGAAATGCAAGGAGCGTCTTTCTTTCGGGGTTGCCGCCGAGTCCGCGAGGCGGGGATGGCGGGGCGTTTAGCTGTTCTGTTTCCGTTCGTGCAAGGTACGCGCGACGTGTATAATTACATCACCTATCACCATCCTCGGACTCAACGGCCGTCTCTTTAGAGCCCTTCAGTGAAACCGAGATTACAGTATATTCTTTTGAAACCGTACGGGTTCCCTCCACGGCAGTTCGTAGTTCTTCTGGAATTTCTTTTAAAACCCTCCGAAGTTTAATATCATCCGGTTTTAAAATACTGTCCCACTTCCCAAGCGGGGATAGAAGCTCTTTCATGGCATCAAGATTATATTCAAAACGTTGGACAGTTTTCTTTGAGATAACCCCCTCATCGCCAAAAACACGAGTAAGCCTCTCTCTTTCCATATAGCTTTTTATAGCTTCTTGGAGTTCGGCCATTCGTTTTGTATTTTTTTTATCACGCTCTTTGAGGGCAAGATATTCAGATATTGTTTGGTCAATCTCCTCTTGATTCTTAATTGCTGACTCCTGATTCCGATAAAGATGCTTCCATGCGGGGCACAAAGGACGATATCCACACCAATTGCATAATGGTCCGGGCATGGGTTCAAAGTCTTTTCCTGATGTACGATGCTGTTCAATTTGCGAAATAGTTGCAAGAATCTTTTCTTTTATGTTCTCTGCAGTCAAAGAAGTGGCTTGGGTACTTAACTTCTCACCATGCTTGAGAAAGTAAAGACTCAGCTTTATATCCTCCGTCTTTAAATGAGGCCAGCGTTTCTGAATTCCGATTGAATACAAGGTAAGTTGAAGATTTTGCTCCAGGGCAGCTTGTGAGGGCATACGACGTGAAGTTTTATAATCAATAATTTCGTAGGTGTCATCCGGTAATTTATCAATACGATCAATAATACCGGCTAAAATATGAGTTGTTCCGGTTTTTTCATCAAGCAGACTCACCTCAAAACGAGATTCAAGATCTAAAATAGTAAAATTCCAAGGGGCGTTTTTTTCATAAAACTTTTTAAGCATCCGTACACCTTCTTCAAAATAGGCTTTTTCTTCCTCATCAGACCATGAATGTTTTAAAGTATCATGCTGTGACTCTTTTAAAAGCACTTCTTTGGTTGGCCAATGCTCTCTAAAATGCCCAACAACTTCATCAAGGGTTGGAAAGAGGGGATTACGCTCAAACATAAATTTAAGCGTGCCGTGAATCAGTGTACCAAAAAGCGCTTCTCGAGATTTAGGAACTCTAATTCTATCGATTTCTTGAAACTTAAATCGTTGGGGACATTGCAAGTATGTTTCTATTGCTGAATATGATGTTCGCATGATATACCAAGTATAGTTCCTAAAAATAGAAGATCAACTGATGAATTCTATTGTACTCATTGGCTGTGCAAAAACTAAATTACCCGGAATTCATCCCGCCTGCGAGCTCTATCGCTCACGCCTCTTCCGTCTATCATTTGCCTACGCTGTATTACAAAACTTCGGTCCACGAAAGTTTATATTATCAGCCAAACACGGCCTTCTTTCTCCAAACAAAAGAATAAAATCCTACGATCAATCTCTTCAAGAAATGACTGCTCAAGAACGTAGACAATGGGCTAAAAAAGTTGCTCGCCAAATTAAAGCACAATTTTTACCCCCAGGATGGGAAATTCACTTCTTATGTGGAGAAGATTACCAAAGAGACCTGATGACGGAGCTTGGCGATGGGTTTGTCTACCACATTCCTATGCGAGGTTTATCACTTGGAAAACAAGTCCAATGGCTCCAACAGCGCGTAATAGATCCGGAAGTATATAGGAAAATGAAAGAAATCAAATGACCAGTGCCGAAAGGTACTGCTTTTTGTTTAAGAAGTGTGGATAAGTTATTTTGTCTACCGAGCATATACTTCGTATAATGTAGGTAAATCCACGTATTATAGCTATACCTTTATGAATCCTACTTCTAAACCACTCCCCTCTTATATTCTCGAATTTTTGGAGTATTGTGAAATTGAAAAAGGATTAACACCCAATACCTCAAAAAATTATAAAAGGTTTTTGCAACATTTTTTTTCATGGCTAGAGAAGAATAAATTGCAAAATCTTAAACCCCATGAGCTTACTGAAAACCATATTTGGCAATATCGCTTATGGCTTTCACATCTACCCAATGCTGTTCGAAAAGCCTCTAAGGGCCTTAAGATAGCTACTCAGAGCCGATACCTAATAGCCTTGCGGACCTATTTAGCCTATTTTCATGAAAAGAATATCCCCTCTTTACCAACAGAAAAAGTTAAACTCCCCAAAGAAAATCGAGAACGTCAGGTAAAATTTTTAGAGCTCGAGCAGCTTCAAAAATTACTTGAAGCACCCAATACTTCGGTTATAAATGGTCTACGAGACCGTGCAATTCTCGAAGCTTTATTTAGTACCGGTTTACGAGTTGCAGAGCTTGTTTCACTGGACCATAAAAACTTCACTGGCATAAGAAATAAAACTGATTTTGAAATCAGTGTAGTTGGAAAGGGTGGATACCCTCGGACGGTGTATTTTTCAGAAAGAGCCCTGGAATGGCTAAAGAAGTATCTGACAGCTCGAACAGACAAAGATCCCGCACTTTTTATACGAGCTAATGGTCCCCGTCAAGATTCACTTCGTTTAACTGTTAGAGGAATTGAGCTTGTTGTGCAAAAGTACGCAAAACAAGTGGGAATTCCTATCTTAGCCACCCCCCATACATTGCGACATAGTTTTGCTACTGATCTACTTAACCAAGGAGTTGATTTACGAATTGTTCAGGAATTTTTGGGTCATCGCAATATTGCAACTACCCAAGTATACACCCACGTTACCAGTAAGCGCCTTCGAGATATCCATAAGAAGTTTCATGGCGGAAAAGATTTAAAATCTGAGTAACTAAGAACTCAGGGCTCTAGAAAGCGCATTGAGCAGAGTAACAATAAATTGAAAAACCCTTTGAAGAAATTGAGCAAGCCATCCAATCAATTTTCCTAAGTCAACGCCTATATTCGTCTTAACTTTCTGATTTAACTCTCGCAATTGGGGAGCATTTTTATCAATAATTTGTTGTGAACCTGGTGGTGTTGCGGTTCCTATCTGCAAATTTTGTTTGATGGGAGTAAGTAGATTTTCAGTGTTTATCAGTTGTGCTCGTGAAATAAAAGGAAAACTCAGTATCAAAATCACAAAAAAAACTTTACACAGTATCATAAATAATCGAGCGGATTAAGGTAGCCATTGATTGCAGAAATTGGTAATTCCATCATACGACCGCATACTTGAGAACGAATTGACTGAATTGTTACCGCTTGTGTCGCAAACACACCGAAGTGTAAATGTGGTCCGGTAGCATAACCACTATTACCCGCAAGAGCAATCTGACTACCTCGTTGAACTTGTTGGCCTTTGAAAACTTGAACTGCACTCAAATGGGCATAGAGAGTAGACAAATTATTAGAGTGGTTTATGAGGACCCATTTTCCATACGAGGCTTTTTTACAGCCAATATCGGTATCACCCGTACCTGCAATAACCCCTTCTTCTGAAGATAAAACTTGGGTTCCCACAACCGATCGAAAATCAACTCCGTTGTGGCCTTTGCCATTATACGCACCGCCGGCCGCAAACGCAGTATATCCAAAAAACTGAGTTATACAGTTTTTGGCAGTAGTAATACTTTCGAAACAAGAAGTAAAAGACAGGTCGGGGAGTGGTTGCCCCAGAATCCCCCTCCCTTTTTGAGGCAGAAGAGAAGAATTAATGGTGATCTGAATTTGCTGTTCGATTTTTTGTACTTCGTCTTCAAGTGCTTTACTTTTTTTTTCTTGCTCGGAAATTAATTGCTGATAAATCTTTTCTTGATTTTTAGTAGTTTTTAAGATTTCAGTTCTTCCTTTACGGGTGTCTTCTTGAACCCTTTTTTGGTCACTTAGCTGAGCTCCAAGGTCCTTAAGCTCGCTTAATTTATCTACTACAGCGCTTTTCTTAGAATTTAAATCATTTTGCAAGGTTTTTAGGGTTGCCACTGAACCCAACATTTTATTCTCAAGCATACCGGAGTAGTCAAGTTGCTGAAAAAATTCTGAAAGCGCACGAAATTGAATCAAGAGCTCAAGGGGGGACTTGTCATCTTTTTCGGAAACAGTGCGTACTACCGTCGCAAGTCCTGCCTTGATTTTATCAATAGATGTTTGTGACTCATTAATTTCCGAGGAAAGTGCACTAACCTCAAGTTGATTTTTTTCTATTTTTTTTTGTGTTACTACAATATCCTGCCTCAATTGTGCAATGGTTTTATCAATGCGAGAAAGCTCCTGTGTTAAAGTTTTGCTTAAAGTCTGTTGCACTGTCAGACCCACTCGATACTTTTTTGCCTGTTCTTCTAGAGAGCGTATTTCCTCATTTTTTTGATCAATGCTCTTGTGCAATTCATCCAGTGTTATGCCATGTACATATTGAGAAAACAAAAATCCAATTCCAAAGAAAGAAACCAGTGTAAAACAAAATATGACCTGCAAAGTAGATCTTTTCACGCCCCTATCATACTAAAAAAAGACAAATTCTTAAAGAGAGGTGTTATGCACCTTTTTAAAAGCGATTTCAAGCCGATTTAGAGATTCATCCTTTCCCAAGATTTCCATTATTTCAAAGGGGCTTGGAGAAGCTTTTTTACCTGATACAGCAACGCGTAGTGGCCAAAGAATCTTCCCCTTATCCCCTCTTCCTATATATGAAAGAAAGACCTTCTCTGTTGTGGATTTACTAACGTCTGCAATTTCAGTGATTATCTTTTTTGATACTTCGAGTGACTGGACGAGTTCTTCTTTTGATGTATTTTTCCATACAAGTAAGGTTGTATCATAGTCCGGAATGTGGAAAAAGTAATCAACCCGATCCTGTAGTTCTGATAGTTTTTTTAGTCGTGGTTGTTCAAGTAGCAGCACTTTTTTAATATACTCATCAGGATACTTTGAAATCTGTTCATCAAAATATTTTTTAAGAAAGGGAAAAGAGATATCAAAAAGTTCTTTTGGGTTTTTCTTACGGATGTATTCTCCATTCATCCAGTCAAGCTTTGTGATATCAAAAATTGCGCCACTTTTTTGCACTCGCTCAAGAGAAAATTTATCGATTATTTCCTCTCGCGACAATATCTCTTCATCCCCACCGGGATTCCATCCCAAAAGAGCGAGAAAATTAAATAGTGCTTCTGGGAGATAGCCTGCTTCTTTGTACTCATTGACTGATGTTGCTCCATGCCGTTTAGAAAGTTTAGAGCGATCTATTCCGAGAAGGAGCGGCAGATGCGCAAATTGAGGAATAGAAGCACCAAGTGCTTCAAAGAGAAGAATTTGTTTTGGGGTATTGGCAATATGATCTTCCCCTCGAATAACGTGGGTAATTTTCATTTCGATATCGTCAATAACAACCGCAAAGTTGTAGAGTGCTGAGTCAACCTTTCGTGCAATTGAAAAATCACCAATAAGATCAGATTGAAACGTAACCTCACCACGAACCAAGTCATTGAAGGTAATCGATCTTTCAACTGGCGTTTTGAACCGAATAATGTGGTCAGCTTTAGTTTCGGCCAATACCCGTGCCTCAGAAACGGACATCGAGCGAAATTCGCAAAAGTGCAATAAGGGTTTTTGCTCTTTTAGAAGTTTTTCTTTTTCTTCAGCAAGTTCTTGTTCAGAGTGAAAGCAGTAGAAGGCTTTCTCTTCAGAAAGTAATTGTTCAATATAGGTACGGTGCTCTTGAATCCGCTCACTATCCCGATATGGTTCGTGTGGACCCCCAACTAAGGGACTTTCATCGGGAATAATTTCAAGCCATTCAAACCCTTCAAAGATATCTTTTTCAAATTTTGGGTCTGAACGTTCAAGATCAGTATCTTCGATACGCACAATGAATTTCCCTCCTGTCCGTTTAGCAAAAAGATAATTAAATAATGCAGCACGAGCAGTTCCAACGTGTAAAAACCCAGTGGGACTGGGAGCAATACGGCTTCTAGTTTTTTCCTCAATTTTAGTCATGTACGCCAAGTTTAATAATTTCTCGAGCAATAACTTCTGCAGAGTCAATTTTAGAAAATCGCTGTGCAGCTTCTCCCATGGTTCTCATTAATTCTGGATTCCCTATTATTTTCTTTATTTCTGCAAGCAACAAATGGGGAGTTAAATTACTCTCTTCAAGTACCGAAGCGGCACCAGTTCCTGCATACTCATAAGCATTTTTACGCTGATGATCTTGGGCAGAATTTCCCAGAGGAATAAGAATTGATGGTTTTCCCCAGGCTGCTATCTCAAAAATCATTGAACCGCTTGAGCGAGAGACGATAATGTCGGATGCAGAAAAAAACTCTCGAATCCTCGTCTCATCGAGGAACCCAAAGGCATGATACCGCTCAGGAAATCCAGATTCAAGCATAACACGAGCCTCACCCATAACATCCTTGTAATTCTGTTCTCCAGTTTGATGTATAACTTCAAATTCATTAGTAATTTCAGGAAGAACATCAATAGCTGCTTCATTAATTCGTTGTGCTCCTTGAGAGGCCCCAATTATACCAACCACTGGCAGATCGGTCATTATTCCAAAGTGTTCTCGAGCCTCATCTTTATTGCCACCCAGTATTCGCTTTCGAATGGGAACTCCAATTAATGCAGTTTTTTCTTTAGGGAAAAACTTCTCTGCTCCCCCAAAAGCGACTCCAATACGTTTGGCAAATCGAGTTGAGAAAATATTGACTTTGCCGGGAATAGAGTCCGACTCATGAATAATGAGTGGAATATGAAAAACTATAGCAGCCACGACTACCGGGAATGCTCCAAACCCTCCTTTTGAGAAAATGATGTCCGGCATAATAAAAAATAGATTCCATACTGCCTGCAAAACAGCAGCAAAAGTCCGGAAGGAATCAAGAAGATTGTACAAAGAAAAATAGCGACGGATTTTACCGCTCTTTATCCTCACAAAGGCAACATTTTCTTCCTGCAAAATTTCTTTCCCAAAATCATCCGGTCCAATATAAAACAGCTCAAGACTAAGAATGTGGCTTTCTTTGGCAATTCGCTTTAATTCTCGAATTACCGCAATATTAGGAAAAAAATGTCCGCCTGTTCCACCACCTGTAAATAAAACTCTCATATATAGGAATCCTTAATTTAAGTATATCGCGAAATGTTTAATAGAACACCCATGCTTGCCAGAGAAATTGCAAGTGAGGTTCCTCCAAAACTTACAAATGGCAACGGGATACCGGTAAGAGGCAGAAGGCCGGAAATTGCAGCAATATTAATAAAGGCTTGGACCATAAGGCTGACTGATATACCCGCCGCAAGAAGCTTTCCAAAAACATCCGGTGCATTTTTGGCAATGTGCATGCCACGCCAGAAGATAAACCCAAAAAGAAACAGTAGCCCTAGTACCCCCAAAAACCCAAGCTCTTCAGCAAATATTGCAAATACTGAATCCCCCATCGGTTCAGGAAGGTAATTATATTTTTGCAGACTGGCTCCAAATCCCCTACCCCAAAAGCCTCCAGAGCCGATAGCAATAAAAGCCTGGGTTATTTGGTATCCAACTCCTTGGGGATCATGTCCGGGATTTAGGAAAACAGTAAGACGGGCAAGTCGGTACGGCGCAAGTTGAATTAAAAAATACAAAATTGCAAAACCAAACGCAATTAATGTAGCAATTTGGGATATTCTCCCCCCACCCAAAAAATATAAAATTCCGGCGGTAATCACGATCACACCCAATGTTCCAATATCGGGCTGCATAACAAGCAGCATCCCCACGATTGCAAGCATGATTGAAAAAGGAATGAGTCCGTATGAGACACTCGCAACTTGTTTTTTACGTGCATCAAGCCAACTGGCCAAATAAATCGTAAAAGAAAACTTCAAGACTTCAGCTGGCTGAAAGTTAATAGGTCCAAAGGACAACCACCGGCGAGCACCACCCACCGCAAAACTCAACTGCGGTATAAAAAGTGCAATAAGCAGAATAAAAGATACAATCACAAGGGGAAGTGCTGCCTTTTTCCATATACGATACGGAATTTTTGATCCTGCAATCAGAAGAACAATCCCCACTATACCACCCAAGATAATCTGACGAAAAATATAATAGGTAATGGTACCCGTGTTCTTTAATGAAAGCACCATTGAGGCAGATCCCAAAATGAGAAATCCGCTTCCTGCAAGAAGTAACAGAGCGTAGAGCAGCGGCTTGTCGATTGTGTGGGGAGTCGCGGTCATCTGCCTTTTTCAGCTTTTTTTAGGTCTGCAAATGCTTTCATAAAATAGTCTCCCCTATCAAACTCATTTAAAAAAAGACCAAAACTGGTAGCGCCAGGACTTAAAATAATCCAGTCCCGCTCTTTAGCATGGTGATAGGCTTGAAAAACCGCCTCATGCATAGAAGAGACCTCCAAAATGCTCACCCTTGAGCCCTGTAAGCCCTTTTTAATCTCTTCAGTGGCGGTACCTGGCAATAACACCACGAGTGCAACATAACAAGTAATAGCCTTAATAAGCTCAGTAAACACGAGGTTTTTGTCCTGTCCACCTCCGATCAGAATTAATTTGGCAGTTCCAATTTTTTTTGAAAAACGTAGTATCGCCGCAACAGTGGCATCTGGAATAGTAGCCGTAGTATCGTTTACAAAATGAATATTTTTTATTGATCCAACCAATTGTTGTCGCCCCTCCAAACCGTTGAATTCTTTTAAAATTTTTCTAACTTTTCCCAACGAAACTTTAAAATGAGAAGCAACAGCAACGGCAAGTGCAATGCTCGAACGGTAGTGTTCTCCCAAATTTTCATCTACAACAGATTCAAATTCAGATGGCAGAGTGGGAAAGACGACATGAGCTTTACTTTTCTGCACCATTTTTTGAACTACAGAATCTTCTGGATTGGCAAACACATAATCATGGCTGTTTTGAAACTGTATAATTACTTTTTTGGCCTTAATATATTCTTGCATACTTGCATGCCAATTCAGATGATCTCGATAGATGTTGGTAACTACTGCAATATGAGGACTCTTTTTGTCCCCTGCTAAGTCTTGGAGTTGGAAACTTGATAACTCCAGTACTACCAGATCGTTTGTTTTTACCTCAGGTAAAAATTCAAGAACAGATTTTCTAATATTGCCTCCCAGAAAAACATTTTTGCGTATCGTTGAAAGAAATTTCCAAATAAGAAAGGCTGTAGTTGATTTACCTCGTGTGCCAGTAACCCCAATAATGGTGGCGCGAGAGTCGCGGAAGAAAATTCCCATATCGGTTGTAATCGGTATTTTATGAGCACGTGCATACGCAATATAGGGAGAGGTTGGCGGAACTCCAGGATTTTTAACTATTAGGTCTGAGGCAAGTATGTCGCTTTTCTTGTGTTGTCCCAAGCAGTATCGGATCTTTTTAAAGGAGCGTAATTTTTTAAGGGAGGACTGTAGGTTTTTTTCACTTCGCAGGTCGGTAACAGTCACCTGTGCCCCTCGTTTTATAAGAAAGCGGACGGTTTCTACACCTCCGCCATGGAGTCCAAGCCCCATAACCAACACTCGTTTTCCGGAATATTCATTCATGATTGTAATTATTTTCTGGTAAGTATCCTCCCCACTCGGTTAGACAAACACCGTCCTTCCTCAACTGATACACTCCCATTAATAAGAACCCAGTCAATTCCCGAAGGAAAGGGAAAAGGATTTCGATAGGTCGCACGATCTTGCATAATTTGCGGATCAAATACAACCACATCAGCAAAGTTCCCTTTTTGCAAAAAACCCCGTTTTTCAAGTGAAAATTTAGTAGCAGGCTTTCCTGTCATTTTAGCTACCGCCTCTTCCGGAGTAAGTATTTTGTGATCACGCACATAGCGATGCCAAAAATGCGGAAAAGCTCCAAAACAGCGAGGATGGACAAGATCTCCGGTACTGGCTACTTCCTGAGAAAATCCACTCCCGTCAGTTGCGATGCATGAATATTTATTTTTGATTGCAAGTTCAGTATTTTGGGAAGATAGAGTTCGACCGACAATTGTCACGTGTCCATCGTTTGCTCGCACCGTATCCACCAGGGCCTCTTCTGGAGTAATGCCTCCTTCCTGCGCAACTTGAGCAAGGGTATGCCCTACAATAGTTTTTGTTTTGGCAGAGATAATAAAGATTCGATCATAATGAAGAGTACTCATTTTTAAATCCTCAATAATTTTCTTTTTCTGTTCGGGATCATCAATACGCTGGAAAAGTTCGAGAAATCCCCCAAACCGAGCCCAGTTGGGAATCAAAAGATACAAAGGCGAACCAGTTGTATTGTAGGGGGCAACATCAAAAGTCACCTTAGTACCTGTAGAGTTTGCCGTCTCAATTAGCTCAAGAGCCTTTCGCAATGATGGCCAGGATTTTTTGCCAATAGCTTTTAAATGACTAATTTGTACTGGTATGCCGGTTTCGCGGGCAATTCGTACGACTTCATTGACACTTCCCACCAGGTCCGATCCTTCGGAACGAAGATGGATTTTAATAACTCCCCCTTCTTCCTGTAGTGGTCGAACTACTTTAATAATTTCCTCCGTAGTTGATACGCGCTCATGGCCGTATGCAAGGCCCAATGAAAGCCCAAATGCACCATCTTGTAACGCTTGGGTGAGTAAAAATTTTGTTTTTTCTATTTCTTCAGGGTTCAATAATCGTATCTGGTTATCAATAATACCGCGGCGAAGAGTCCCATAACCCACCAGCGTTCCAAAATTTACTGCTGGACGAAGCACGCGTAATTGCTCAAGAAATTCACTAACTCGCGCCCAGTTAATATTAATTTCTGAAAGATCAACCCACTTACTTGCCGCCTGAATTGCCTCGGGCTTTGCCAAAGGGGCAAGCGATGTACCACAATTTCCGCCAATAACGGTTGTAATCCCCTGCATAACAAGAGATTCAAGATTTGGATATTTAAAGAGGGTTAAGTGGGTATCAGAATGATTGGTGGTGTCTATAAAACCAGGGGTAACATATTTACCCGTTGCATCAATGGTTTTGGCTGCAGCTGCGCCATCAAGATTTCCAATAGCCGTGATCTCATCACCCTTAATTCCGATATCAGTCTGAACTCCGGGCTTACCAGAGCCGTCAAATACGGTACCTGATTTAATTACTATATCGTAGGCCATAGGCTTATTATATATCTGAAAACTTGATAAGAAAAGAGAAAATGCCACAGGTTAGCCTGGGCATGATTATTGTACTCGAAGTATATACATTGAATGTGGTTGATCACAACGAACTCCATCAATTAGACGTAAAGATGAGCCGTGAGGAACACCGTAGGCGCTACCGCCTTTGGTTTTTGGAGTTTGCTGTTCTATTTTGATAAATATATAAGGAGATTCACGGAAACCTCCATGACCATCATTGTCTCCCGGTTCAGGTAAAGAAATAAATTTATCTCCTACAGCCAATTCACCAAAAGTAAGAGGCTCAAAAAACTTATCGGGCATGCCCATCCATTCACGCTTCAGTTGAGTAGCATGTAGTGACATACTGATCACCCGAGAACTAAATAGTTAATAGCAGGTTACCATAAATTTGTCAATGTGTTTTTAAGTCGTATGGCGAGTTAGGAAGAACACAAAATATAAAGTTACAAGTACCAAAACATTGGGAATAAAGACGATAGGACTCGCCCATGAGATTCCACTAAAAGTAAAATTTGAAATTGGCCAGAGAAACGGCGTGGGAAAAAAAGCACTGGTATGAGTAGGAATATCCATAAGAACGTGTAGTGGCCATGCGCCTAGTGGCCAGATTCTTCTTCCAAAAACTAGACTCGCTATACCAATAATTAAAAAAGCAATAACTAGGCTGTGAGTTATGTTATAGAGTACATGAACGTAGGTGGGAATCAGTGCGGGACTAGGAGGACCAGAGCTAAAACTAAGTCGCTTTGTGATACCCAAAAAAGACATAATAAAAAATGGCCCGAATGAAAGAAGGTCAGGTATCATTCCAAAAATGAACGCGGTTAAGTACTGGCGCTTACTCCGCCTTCCAAATGCAATTCCCCCATACAACCCATGAGAAATAAAATCCATATACTAGATGATACACAACGCCAAGTATTTTTTAATAAAGCTCACCGCGCTTTTACCTTCCCACAAGCGCAATCGCCATACCAATAATTGCGCACACCACACTAATGACCCAAAAACGCATAGTAACCTTATACGGTGGCCAGCCCTTGGCTTCGTAATGATGATGAATAGGTGCAATTAAAAATACTTTTTTGCCCCTGAAGCGTTTTGACGCAAATTGGATGATATCAGAGGCAACTTCTACCATAAGCACGAAACCAATGATAGGTAAAACAAACACTGAATCGGTTAAAAATGCCACGACCGTCAAAGCGGTGGTAAGACCCAGCATGCCAGATTCACCCATATAAAAACGTGCCGGTGGAATGTTGAACCAAAGGAATGCCAAAAGTGCTCCCAGAACAACAGCGGCAAAAGCTGCTAAATCAAATTGTCCTCGAAAAAATGCGATTCCTGCGTATGCAGCAAAAATTGAGGCAAAAACCCCACCCGAGAGTCCATCAATGCCATCAACGATACTGGAAGAGAATAAAAGAATCATGGTGCCTATAAACAGAGGGATATACCAACCATCAATAAATATTTCCCCATAACGCGGGATATAGATAGTCTGCCACCCTAGTTTGGCATGGAACCACCAGGCTCCAGCAAGAGCAATAAGAAAGACTGCAAAGAGACGGTGGCGAAAACGAATGCCTCCACCAGCATATTTTCCCTTACGAAAGACTAAAAACAGATCATCTGCAAGACCAAGCAAGGAAGATGCCAGCAACACAAAAAGAGGAAGCCAGGTTTGATTTCGTGATAGAAAATTAGCTTTGTTCCAGAAGGGATAATCGAAAAAATGAGAAAGTACCCAAAAAAATAGCGATACAAAAAGAGTTGTCGTCCAGATGAGTACTCCGCCAAAACGAGGAACTGTAGTTTCTCTATCTTTATGAAGTTCAGCGAAAAGTGGCGTTTTGGAACCGTCAGGCGCGGTAGTGCGAACATCTTTACGCCATAATTTATACTTATATAAATAGTGGGTAAGGAGAGGTGTTAACGCAATAGCAAACACAAACGCAAATGCCGAAAGTCCAAAAACTTTAATAACATTGTCGAGATTTGAAATTTCGGGAGACATAGTTAAATTATAAGCTGATTAAGCAAGTTAAGCGAATTAAGTGAATTAAGTTTAATTCACTTAATTCATTACTCAATATCAAAAGGCTTCATCCAACCACCGCAAAACTTTTCGCCCGTCTTCAAATCTATCTTGAGAACGAAGCAATACAATAATAACAGTTTTTCCTGACTTGGTGGCATACAGTAAAATAAGACTTTCCCCCGCTTTATCAGTGTAACCGGTTTTCCCTCCCACTAGGGCGGGAAATTCTTTAAGTAAAATATTCGTTGATAGCAGAGGATGTGATTGACCAAGATCTGAAACAACAGCTCCTTCGATAGTTTGAGTAATCTTCCATATCTGCGGATGATTAACTTCAACATACTCAACAAAATTGGCCAAATCCTCCACTGACGAATAATGACCATCCTCATCCAAACCACTAGGATTTTTAAACGCAGTATGCAAGAGACCAAGTTCTTGTACTTTTTTGTTTAGAAGCTCTTGAAATGTTTTAAGACTCCCTTCAAAGCCAAAAGCGCCTTGGGACTTTCCCACCGCCTCAGCGAGTGCCGTTGCTGCGTCATTAGCTGAATTAATAAGAGCAAGTCGAATAACATCATCGCGACTAAAGGTTTCGCCTTCATGCGCCGTACTTACCTTCTCCCCCACTATTTTTGCATCATGAGAAAAGTTAATATGGGTGGTCTGACCCAACAATTCATAGGCAAGAGTAGCTGTAAATATTTTAGTCAGACTCGCAAGAGGCAGCATTTTTTCTGCTCGCTGGATCGCAAGGGGATTTTTATCCCCCACAAAGCGAACCATATAAGCATGCGCCGTAATTTGTGGAAAAGTAACCTTGGGTTCAATTTTTACCACTGTCGGAATGGTTATATTTTCCGAAACAACAAAACCAGCAAAGTGATTTCCAAGTAAACGAGAAAAAAATCTTGACCCATTCGAGGTAAAGATCAACAAAAGCATAAATAAAATTGCACAAAGACTTAGCAGTCGAGAGTTCGGATCGTTCATAACTTTTTATTCAGAAGCAGGCGGTTTCTCTTCTGGGATTTCAAGTTTTTCATTGGTAAATTCTTCATAATTTGGCAGTTCTTCTATTCTTTTAAAGCCAAAATGCTTAAGAAAGTCAAACGTAACACGATAAAGATACGAACGCGAATCTTTAGGATTATCAATGCGTTCAATAAGTCCGCGCATTAATAAATTTCTGATTGAAAATGAGCAGTTAACACCCCGAATGTGCTCAACAGAAACTCGGGTAATAGGACCCTTATAAGCAATGATAGTGAGGGTCTCAAGAGCAGAGCGTGAAAGCTCTTCAGTAAACTCATCTTTAATTAATTCCTCAATATAGCTAGCATTATCTGGATGTGAACTTAATTGATATTCTCCATCTTTTTCAAGAATTGCAAAGCCTCGTTTCTGATATTCTGTGGTAAGGGTAGATAAAGTTTTTTTAACCTCCTCTTCTTTAGCACGTGAAAACTTGGCCAACTTTTTAATAGTAATTGGGTCTCCATATACCAAAAGAATTGATTCAATAACCGATTTTAGAGCCATAAAGGCAACTTGAGGAATTAGAGCTTTCGAATAATAATATCATCAAATAAGTTATCCTGCTTAAGGTCTAGAAACTGTTGTTTGGTTAGTTCTAAAATAGCCAAAAAACTTACAATCACTTCCACTTTTTCTTTTGTTCCTTTCACCATCTCAGAAAAGAGCTGTTCAAATGAGGCTTGTAGAAAAGAACGGATGTGCTTAATTTTTTCTTCAAGCGACATAATACGCTTGATTTTTTCTTGCGCCAACTTTTCAATTTTGGGGATAGCTAAAATAACTGCCTCAAAAACTCCCTTAAGCCGTTCTATAGTGAGCTTTGGAGGAGGATAAAAGATAGGAGATATCCCAAAGAAACTTTCCCGAGAATATAAAAAATGGTGTTTGATTTCAATCGACTTTAGCGCTTTAGCTAATTCCTTTATTTTCCTATATTCAACCAAGCGACTTTCAAGGTCTTCAATGGAGCCCGTCTCCTCATCAGTCAACTGTAGATGAGGAAGCAGGGAACGTGATTTGATAAGCATCAGTTGGGCTGCTACAACTAGAAATTCTGCTAATTGTTCGGGGTCAACTGACTCTAGTTTTCTTACCTGAACAACATAGTCATCCGTCACTTTACTTAATGAAATTTCAGAAATAGAAAGTTTTTGCTTTTCAATCAAATCAAGAAGTAAATCAAGCGGCCCTTCAAATTTTTCATCTTTGATTATATACATCGTACGTCACTTGAAATAAAAGTAGCTTTGGAGTAGGACTAAGGTAACAAACCTCAAGGGAGGTCACTAATGATGCGTTGGTTCTTTCGAATCTTGCACAATATGCGTAGTCAGCAGACAGCACAGCGAGAAAAACCTCCACCGGTCAAACCTACAAATAAAGCAGATTCCCCCGCTTCTTCTCCAGCTCGTCCCAAGTATACACATGCTCAGCCACCCCTTCTTGTGCCCCGAAAACGTCGACGTTACGGCCGAATGCGCTAACAGTAAGGCCCGTGGAACCTCCTGATTCCCGGGCCCTTATCTTTGCACTATCCTATTCTTTAGTTATTTTCAGATGAAGCTCTTTGAGCTGTTTTTCATCCACTTTTGAAGGGGCATCCATAACACTGGTCTGACCGCTGGAACTGGCAGGAAAGGCGATCAATTCGCGTATACTTGGCTCACCAAGAACAGTAAACAAAAAACGGTCGAGACCTGGAGCAATTCCGCCATGGGGCGGGACGCCGTAACTAAATGCGGTAAGTATATGTTCAAAATAGTGCTTTTGTTCTGAATTAAAGCCAATCAAATCGAATACTTTTTCCAGAATCTCTGCTTGGTGTATCCTGATACTTCCTCCACCTACTTCATACCCATTGAGAACAAGATCATGTTGCAGTCCCCGTACTTTTCCAGGATCGGTATCAATTAAAAGAACATCATCCGGATGAGGTGCAGTAAACATATGATGTGAGGGCGCAAACTTGGCTGTTCCAGAACCGTGAAAAAAGTCTTTTTCTGATTGTTCGGTAAAAAGTGGAAAATCAATAATCCATGCAAACGCTAATTCGCTCGGATCATTTTTATTATCTCGTAGATCGGGTTTATCGCTCCTATAGTTCTCTTGTGCTTCTTGGTGTGAGATCCGCGGCCACGGAGATTGTTTGATTCTTTTTTCTGGAAACAGTTTCTTCGTAAGTTGTGTGAAAAGATCTTCGGTTAATTGTAAAATATCTTCTTGCGTAACAAATGACATTTCTATATCAAGCTGAGTAAATTCGCCGTATGCTCTGTCCGCTCGTGGGTCCTCATCACGAAAACAGCGTGCCAATTGAAAATATTTTTCTACCCCCGCAACCATAAGCAGTTGCTTATATTGCTGGGGAGACTGCGGGAGCGCATAAAAATTTCCGGGCTGCAAGCGAGATGGAATGATAAAATCGCGAGCTCCTTCCGGAGTTGATTTGGTAAGAATCGGGGTTTCTACCTCCAGAAATCCCTGTTCTGAAAGATAATTACGAATGAACTGGCTTGCTTGATGCCGTAAAATCAGATTGCGTTGCATACGACTACGCCGCAAATCAATATAGCGGTATTTCATGCGGATTTCCTCATCAATCTCGTGTCCGTCAGTATCAAGAGGAAACGGCGGTGTTTTGGCTCTGCTGATTATTTGAAATGACGTAGCCTCTATTTCAATGGCCCCTGTTGGTGCTTCAGTGTTTTCCATTCCTTCCGGTCGTTCTTTTACAAGACCACTCAAAGAGATTACCCACTCTGATCGCAACTCGTTGGCCTGCTCCAATAGTTCTTTATTACCCGGAGTAAAAACGACTTGGACTATTCCCCACCGATCGCGAAGATCAATAAAAATTAACTTACCGTGGTCACGGCGAGCATGCACCCAACCCATGAGCGTTATTTCCTCGCCAATTTTATTTTTTGTATCTTTGGTCAGTGTACGCATTGAATTATGCTAGCAGGTTAAGCTGTTTAAGTAAATTAAGTCCTAAATTGATGACCTAATTTACTTAACTTGCATGGTGGGAAGTTCAACAATAAAGAGGCTTCCCTTACCCAATCCTTCAGACTCAACCCAGACCTTACCGTGATGATCTTCGACAACGCGCTTCACAAAATATAGTCCGATTCCCATACCGCCTGGGTCAGCTTTTTGCGCCTCGTCGGTTCTGGCAAATTTACCAAAAAGATGAGATATATCTTCTTTTTTAATACCGATACCAGTGTCTTTTACTTCAAGCCGCACTACATCTTTAGCTAATTTTTCAGTGACGTGTACTTGGCCATCTTTACTATATTTAATAGCGTTATCAGTAAGATTCACCACAACCTCGCGCATCTTATCTGGGTCAAAGACCATCATCAGAGATTCAGGACCTTGATTATCAAAGGTTAAGGTAACATTTTTTTTCAATGCGGCTGGCTGTAATTCACTGACAATCCCCTTTACCAATGCAGTAAAATCTCCTTCGGAGTATTCGTATTTGATTTTTCCTGCTTCAATTCGCGACAGATTCAGCAGACTGCCGATAAGTTTTACTAGCTGGTCTACTTCAAATGCAACTTTTAAGAATGCATCCTTGCCGGCTATAGAGAGTTTCCCCAAAGATCCTTCAAGCGCCATTGATACGTATCCCCGGACAACCGTGAGTGGTGTTCGCAGTTGATGTGAAGCAATAGAAATAAATTCTGATTTTGCTTGATCAAGTTTTTTTAATTCCTCATTGGCACGAGCCAGCTCATCAGATAACACTTGCAGTTTTTCTCGCTGTTCCACCTCGCGCACCACACTACGCATAAGCAAAATGCCGAAAATAACGGTAGCTATGAGAATAAACGAATCAATAATAGTTTCTGTCGGCGAGGCAGTAACAACAATTTTTGAAAAAAGAACAACCCAGATAACAATCACCAATGCTTGGGTTGCTAATACTTTTACATTAAATAGGTTATGACGGACAATAGAGTATGCTGTCATACCAAGAAAAATTAATGTATAGAGCGGGGCAAAGGACACAAAGAAGTCATTCTTAAGAAAGACGGTGGGTACAAAAATTGTGAAGATAATAAGACCAAGCATTAAAAGAATACCTAAAAGAATATACTGATACTGTCCTTTTTCTAATCCGCTTGAGTGCCGCCATTTTCTCATGAGGATATAAATGGCAGCAATACTGCTCAGGGTAGATAATATCCCAAAAGGTATTATGCCAACTCCCGGTGTTGGCCTTTCTACATTGTTACTCATCTCCATTCCGGTGAACGCATAAGGAGAAATATTAATTAGCATAACTATCGCAGTGCCTGTAAGAAGAAATATAAAGCTTTTATTTTTAAGGAATTGAAATGATTCATGGGGAAGTATGTACGCAAGTAAAAAGAAACTGACGCTCATGGGTGCAGCTATGAAAATTGCCATCCGAGTCCAAAAGAGGCTCGACAAAGAAAAAGATGGATGATTTGAGAAATAAAGCATGAACAACCAAACCGACAGAAGCAAACTTAATATTCCATAGATAATATTTGTCGCACTGCGAGAATTATTTTGGTATACCAAAATCGCCAAAACGATATTAATTGCTGTGGCTATCACGAGCAGGATAATTTGAAAAGTTCCGATTAATTGCATAGTTACTTAATAAGAAAATTGATTACTAGGGTATTAAATTGAGCAGCATCTTCTATAGAGGGGACATGCCCCACCCCCGCAAAGACCTTGATAGACGCACCCGAAAGCAGTTGAAATTTTTTATATATTTTTTGTAAAGGAGAAAGTGGATCCCGATCACCAACGATGACAAGTATTTTATTCTTAATTTTTGGTAATTCCTCAATCAGCAATAACTCTTTTTTTAACCTAAAAAAATGACTTATTGCTCCCATGAAAAACAAAGGATGTGCTTTTGGGTCGCCCTGTATATTTTCATAAAAGTAATCGATAAGCAGGTTGGTAACACTCTTTTTTTTAAGAACGGGTTGCAATAAAAAATTTTGCATGTTTGTGCGTGATGGTTTTAGAGCTGTATGCGCCAGGATCTTTGCAATAATAGGAATAGAGGATAAACAAAACGGCCATGCTATGTGCCGAGTAAACCCGACAGGGCTTACCAGAACGACTTTGTCTGTATTCTGCATCTTGCGGGCTAAACGAAGAGCAATCCAGGCACCAAACGAATGCCCTATGACATGAATTGTACCTAATTTCATGACCTCAATAAAGCGATTTACAGTCTGCACAAAATCTTCTTCTAAATTAGCAGTTTGAAAATTAATCTTTGTTGATTTGCCAGCACCGGGCAAATCAATAGCATAGACAGTGAAATACTTTGCTAGTTCTTTAATATTCAAATACCACTGACCCCAGCCGATATTTGCCCCGTGAATTAAAAGCACTGAAGGTCCAACCCCTGTCACTATATAATGTATCTTGTACTGACCAATACGTATGAAGCGACTATCAACATCAGTACCAATTGCCTTAATTAAATTAAATTCGGCATCCATGGTGAACTTAATAAACTACTTTTTTCTGTAAAAAGTTTGTCTAAATCAACAAGCCATGACCCACTAGGCAGATCATGTCCTAAAATAATCTTTTTAGCGTAATAGGCGCCAAAACCGCCAGCAATAGTAACAGTACTTGCCAGTTGCGGCCTCCCCACCAGTGTTTTGCCTATTTGCGAAACTGATTCCATGGCACGAGGGGGAATGTGGGAAATTCCAGCAAGAGCAACCGCATATTTATGTTTATCATCTGTAGTAAGATCAGGCTGTTCAACCATTGTTCTTGGCACCGAACCTGCTCTCCCATTAAAAAATTCAATATCACGACTCAAGTCATAACGTTCAACGTCCATCAATATACGATCTCCCAGATTAGTAACCATAATTACTGGAATTCCTATCTTTCGTGCCAAAAAGCGGAGATGAATCTTCAGTTCAAAACTGTCAATAATTTCAAATAACACTTGTGGTTTTGGTTCACCAGTTACAAATTCTTCGAGTATATCTTTTGAAAGACCTTCATCAAAACGAAGTATTTGCATATATGGATCAACTTCATACACTTGTTGAGCCGTAAGATCAATTTTCTTAACGCCAATTTGGTCGACACGTCCCCGAATACGGTTTAAGTTTGTTGTCTCTAATGTATCAAACTCGGCTAATTTCAATACCTTTCCAATGCCACAATAGGCAAGAGTTGTAGCTACATTACTTCCAACCGAAAGGCCAACAATTCCAATACATGATTCCCGTAAAGTCTGTTGCTCATCCTCAGTGATTAGATTACGATTTCTATTTGTGCGAAGAGTAAAATATTTCTCGCGAGCCAAAAGATGCACAAGCAGCCCACTCCAAGGAAAATAAACCCAGTCTCCCCTAATCTCTTTTTCATTGAGATTGGCTTCTAAATACTGGTTTAGTTGTAACTCGTAGTCGGGTGATCCAAGAAGCTCGGGGTGAGTAATTTCAAAATACTCCCTTAGTTGCGCTTGATATATATCGCGTTCTTCCCATACCGGATAGTGGCTCCGTAAATTCGCAACATCTTGTGGCGTGTAACTCCCCTCCTCTAGGATAATTGGGCTGTTATGGCCGTTCACACTAAGTTGGGTTTTACTTTCTTAATCCATTTTTGCTTACGACCAGGCTTAAAATAATCTTCATCGTGATGAGCCTTAAAAATAATTTGAGGAATAACCTTATGGCGGATATTGGGGTCAGCATAAAAGTCACGCCACTCTGAGTTTTCTTGATTAAGGGTAGCAATGACAGACTGAAGAGTATGATTCATCAATGTTGCATTCTCTTTAACACCAGTCTTTAGCTCAGTTACAATTTGTAGAACCTGATTTTGTTGATCGTTAAACTCGGTAGACATGGTAAATTTTCCTGTTAAAGACTTTTCTAATCGTGAAACTTCCAAGGCACGTCTAATACTTTCAGGATAAATATTTACACTATAAATACTGACTGTAAAGTCATCTCGCTCATACAGATAGACAAATGGCAGTTTCCAAATGGTCGTATCTAATTTTTCTTTTCTCGCTTCTCTTAAGATGTCGATTCCACCTTCTTTACAACGCGTTATCATTTCTTCAAAGGTTACCACCTCACCACGATCTTTAAGATCGTAGTGCATTAAGGGAAGACCGCCAAGACCTGAACATAGAAGTCTGCCTTCGTGTTGTTCAAAGAAGAAAAGTTCCGGAATGAATTGCGCAAGTGTAGGTAATCGGTGAGCTTGAGAGAAGACACTAGTAAACATTTTTTTATTTTGGACAACTAAACTCCGTATTAAAATACTCAGTGGGGTCTCATGGGCCATAGTTCCAAGGTCGGCAGTTCCATAATGGTTAAGAGTTCCGGTAAAAACATTTTTTGCCCCTCCATAGTTATGAAGATAATCACGAAATCCTTCGGTAAAGCCTTCGGCTGCAAAAAAATATTTCATATTGTATTGATTCCAGTCGATTCCTTCATGAATTCCGTCGTCAATTAAATCTTTTACTAAAGGGCCGTATCCCCCTAAAATCACCTGATCGAACTGGGGGGCTAAACGCCTAATGGCTTTTAGTGTCTCTGAACGATCGGCGCCTGGAGTGATAATGGATAAGGCATAATCCCCTGTATTCATGAGATTACGCACTGTCTGATACATAAACATCCCACCAATCCAAACCCCCAGAGCGAAACAATCAAGAAAAAGCGTTGATTTTTTATGAATTTGATAATACTCTCGAAACGCAAGCTCGGCAGTCATTTGAAATTCTTTATCTTTGAGATGACTGCGTGGAAAGTAAAATGGTTGTCCGGTTGACCCCGATGTCGAAGAAATCATCCAACTTCCGTCTTTAAATTTCCCTCCCCAACAGAGTGCTTCAAGCGGATAACTTTGGAGATAATTTTCCTTATTAGTGACCGGTAGTTTGGTAAGATCACCCGGCGTTACTATCTTTTTAGGATTTATTTTATTTTTTTTAAGAAAATCTTTATAGGCAGGGACATGCGCAGCCATTGCGCGAAAAAGTTCAAGAGTAGTATCTTCTCCCCGCTTGATCCACACCTTTTCTGATCCGGAACGAAAGCCTTGTAAGGTTGAAGCAAGAAATTTATTTCGACGAGAACTCTCTTGCTCTCGTAGATACGTAGACAAAAGATGAGAGACAGCCTTACTTTTTTCTAATTTAAATTTTTTGTTATTTTCTCTCTTCATATTTTTTAGACTAATAACTTTTCAACCGATAGCCGAGGTGAGTGACGCGGAGTAGTTTTAGCATAACCAAAACGGAAGAAAATTTGTGGTACATAGGCAACACCCAAAATATGTTGAAGCTCTTCACCCTTTAAAGGAAGGGCACTGATTGAACTTTGTAACCCTTGCTTTTCTAATTCTAGGAGTATTTTTCCAAAAAGACGGCCAACAGCTATCCAACTTTTAGGATCGTGACCCAGAGAACTGATAACACCAAACAGCGGGGTATGTTGAGTTAAAAGCGCTGTTTCTGGTTCTCTAATAAAACGCATAATATTCATATAGCGGATAAGGGTAGGAGCAACAATTGAAAAGAGATTACCAAAACCCATAGTAAATCCCGGAATTCCTACAGAAGAGTAACTGAAATTATTTCGTTTATAGTCAGCCATCTCAGCACGAAACTTTCGATTGGCAAAAGAGTCTTCTCTAAAATCCATTAGAAATTTCACGACTTGGGTTTTAACTTTTTGATCTGATATAAAATCAGCAAAAACCTCTCCTGAAGCAAGGTTTTTTAGATGTGCTAATACTTCTTGAGGGGGCAACTGATTCTCATAGGAACCGCGATTGGAACGTCTACGTTGAATAGAAAAAATTAAATGATCTGGATCCCCCACTTCCTCCCGTATTTTTTCTAGAGAGATTTTTGCGACAGCTTCTGGAGATTCCTTTGGGAAAAGTTCGACGTTGGTTTTAAACCCAAAATAATCAGCAGCAATATGTACATTTTCAATACTACAGCCGAGAGCAATATATAAATTTCTATTTAGCGGATCACTGACGGGTAACGTCCGTTTCTTGTCAGGAAACACTACTATGGTAGTCCCCTTGATCCCAAAAGCCCATGGTTGGCTATTGTGACTGGAGGGTGCCAATATAGCGTACCGAAGTAAAAACCGAAGCTGCGCCTCTGAGTTTAAGAGTAACTTAAACTCATTATGATCAATTTCCCAGACATCGGACTTTTTCATGCATCGATACTTTGTTTAAATTTCTTTTGGAATAAGGCAAGGTCCTTGTTGATTGGCACCGTAACGCGAAGTGCCTGCTCAAATAGATTTTGAGAATACGGATAACCTGAAAGGTTGAAGACAAAAATTTTCTGCTTAACTAAACGATCAAAAATACTTGTTGCATGGGGAAGCCTGATGGTAAGAAAATTGGTATCTGATTGCCACGTATCAATTTGGTGCTGTTTAAAAAACAGGTACAACTCTTGACGCGATTGTTCAATTAATTTTTTGATTCCTAGAAACTCTTCTTTTTGTTTGAGCACCGAAACCCCAGCAAATGTTGCAAATCGATTAACATCCCACGGTCCCTTTACTTTTGAAAGTTCCTTGATCATAGAGGCTTGTGCCAGTATATAGCCCAAGCGAAGTCCGGTTAGTCCAAAAAACTTAGAAAATGTTCTGATGATCATAAGATTGGGGTGGTTGCGAATATAGTTACGGGCTGATGTGCCCCCAAACTCAATATATGCCTCATCAATAATAACATAGATATTCCGTTTCGCGGCCTCATTAAGCAGGGTTTTGATGACCGCATTGGGAATTGCAACCCCAATTGGGTTATTAGGATTGACGAGAATGAGTCCTTTAGCACCGTTAAGAGCTTGAATGGTTTCTTCCAGGGGGAAAAGCCATTTTTCTTGAGACTGATTATAGTGATAATACGTTGGTGCTATTTTTGCCCCCTCAAGTTTAAGAAAGTGATAATAGGGGTAAAAAACTGGAGAAGGAATCACCACTTTGTTTCCTTTTTCAAATAGCGCATGGATAACAACCATCATTGCTTGGCTCGCTCCATTGGTTGGCAAAAGAGACTGTTCAGGCATCTTGGTGTAATCAGCGAGTGCCTCAATAAAATGGTCATAATGCGGATATGCATTAATGGTCAAATCGCTAAAAGCTCTAAGCGCCTGGATGGTTTTCTTTGTCGGCGCATAAATATTTTCATTCAGGTCAAGACGCAAAGCATGGGCACGATCCTGTTCTGGCTGCCAAGGGTTTACTTGGCTAAGAGTTTTTTTCATATTTCAAAGGAAGAGAGAATTTTTTAGTTTGTTTTCTTTAGTATAACGCTCAATAGCAAGTCGGATGAGACGATCCACCAATTCTTTTTGGGAGATTCCAGAAGCTTCCCAAAGCTTTGGATACATACTTATATTGGTAAATCCGGGGATGGTATTCACTTCATTTAGTATAAGGCCATTTTCTTTGGTAAGAAAGAAATCAACCCGCGCCATACCTTCAAGACAAAGAGCCTTAAACGCAGCAAGAGCCATAGCCTGAACTTTTTTAATTACACCGTGTGAGAGCTTAGCGGGAATGATGAGCGAAGCGCCATCGGGATCAGTATATTTTGCCTCATACGAATAGAACTCATGGTGCGGAACAATTTCACCAGGAACCGAAGCAATAGGATTTTCATTTCCCAAAACCGAGCATTCAATCTCTCGTCCTTTTATAAACTCCTCAATCAAAATTTTGCTGTCATATTCAAATGCAGTTTGTATCGCTTGCTCGAGTTCAATTTTTTTAGAAACCTTAGAAACCCCAACCGAAGAGCCCATATTAGCCGGTTTTACAAATAGTGGCGTGCCAAGGTTTTGGTGTATGTGCGAAAAGTTAATTTTTGAATTGTGATCAAAAGCTAAAAATTTTGCAGTCGGGATGTTGGCGTCACGAAGCAAGCGCTTCATTACATCCTTATCCATCCCGACAGCCGATCCCAAAACTCCCGCCCCCACAAAAGGAACATCCATTAGCTTTAGTAGTCCTTGAATAGTCCCGTCTTCGCCCAGTGGACCATGCAATACGGGAAATACAACATCAAGAGGTGCAATCCCCTGCATCTTTGGTGTGCTTACAAGTGAACGCTTCTGATCTCCCGGAACAAGTGCTACTGTATCTTTTTGAGTATCTTTAGTTCTACCAGAATCTAACAAGATCGCAGAATTTTGTCCCAAAATCCATTGCCCTTTTTTGGTGATCCCCAAGAGAACCGGTTCGTACTTCTTTTTATCAAGTGCATGTAAAATATTCCGTGCAGATTGCAAGGAGATTTCGTGCTCAGCCGATCTGCCACCAAATAATATTCCAACTCGTATTTTACGTTTCATTATTGAGTAGTGTAAGTCATTGGAGGTAAAAAGAAAACCGCTTTGTAGGCAGTGATGACTCCATATTTGAGCAATTTCTACCATGTAATCAGGATTGAATAATAACTTTTAATATAGTAATGTTCTAAGAGCTCTCTGCTCAATAATAATTATGAGTCCCACACCACCCGCTTGGCTTTCTGATGTTGCGTTAAAAATTGCCGAAGCTCGTTTGCACAAAGAATACCGACCGGTAGTTGTCGCAATAATCTGGAGTTCTCATGGTCAAATTCTATTAGTGCAGTCCGCAAAAGAACCAAATGAGTGGATGTTTCCCCAAGGCGGTATTAGTCCAGAAGAGGACGTTCGCCATGCATTATTCCGTGAGATTCACGAGGAAGTTGGTATCAAGGATCAGTTGCTACTCATTACCTATAAGGGATCATTTGATCTAGGGGCCGAGGCAACACGAGCAAATAAAAGAGGTTTTTCTCAAGGCAAGCGCTACTTTTTCTTTGAACTTCTCTATACTGGTCCAGAAACACTTACTATCGATAGAATGGAACTTGCCGATTATGTTTGGATCGTACCAAAGAATCTGCCTTCACAACTCACTACGACACGAGACGAAAAACGCAGTATGATGATGCGATTCCTAAAATCTTAAACAACAATATACTCCCCGCCCTTCGTGCGGGGTTTCCTTATATATAAAATCGCGCCAAGGGGCGCGAAAGTTATGGAGTAGTTGCCTTTTGTAAAAGTCGAATATACGTATCGGTACATACCTGTGCTTCTTCGAATCCCAATTCTGCCGCAATGTTCAGCAAAACATCTTCACCTGCCACAGAAAGTTCTTTTATCTCGGTAAAATCTCCCAATCCTTCAACTCTATCTCGATTGAGCAGATATCCACCTCGCGCAAATATTTCGCGCTTTTTCTTAATTTTCGCAACAATATCAAAAGCGGTAAGAACATCTTTTACAAAGTCCTTTGGTATGGGGATGTGGATTTTTGCACGATGTCGTGGGTGCGGCGAATCCGCTTTGTAGACAAAATAGGTTCGGCCAGCAGAGTTCCTTAGGTGGAAACATTCGCCGTAATCAAGAAACGTCTTGCCTTTGGGTGTTATATACAGATCTTCTTCTTGCGTTGCTCCTTCCAGCTGCCATCCATTTCTTCGAAGGGTGTGATGGTCAACCACTCCTCGTAGTTTAATTTCTGGTCCAGTGATCCAAGCCGTTTTACGTAAAAGCGCCATACTATGAAGTAGTAAATCATCCTCACGAAACTTGAGTCGACTTTCTACCGATTTCAACAAGAAAGAGATTATTTGCTCACTTACCTCTTCGGCTGAAGTAGTCGTCGTATCAATCTGGATAATTGGTAAATGAGGATACTGACTCTTGAGTTCTGTACAAACAAACAGCACACATTCACGCATCAATGCGAGCTCTTCGGGATTCATACGTGAACCGTACTTTTTGGGTCTGGTCAGACCAAACTCTCGAGTGAGCGATGTCTCTACGTCACAGACGAGACAAATTAATACATCAAGTGTTTGAAGCCACGGGCCGTTCATAATAAAAGCCTTGGCGGTACTATATTGCTCTTCAGTTATGGATCCCGCTCTTTTGTGTCGCTCGAGCCAGCATAAGGTATCAATAATCCCTCGATTGAGACAGATAAAGTGATAATCGCGACTCGTCGGCGCACTTAAAAGATTGCCAAATGTATAGGCAAAGTGCCGCATCTCATAGGCATATGGATTTACACGCGAAGTTGAACGTATGTCTTTGGTCTCCGCACTTTCCTGCGGCATCCATACTGCATATCCTTGTCGTCGGAACCAACGATCTAATTTTACCAACTGTGTATCTTTTCCCGCCTTATGAAGACCAAAAATTTCTCCCACAATTGGTGGAATAGGAACATCGGTTTTATGACGACGAGCATTAAGACGTCTAAAAACCATTCGCGCCATATCTATTCGAACTTCTTCTTCATCTACAACAACTGGAAGTCGATGTAGCGCAATAGGGTGAACCTCAGTTTCGCTCATGAGTATATTTTCAAAGAGTTACTACAAATATGATAAAAGTATCTTGTAAAGTCAAGTAAAAACCTAAACAAAAATTCCGCCGGATCGACCGTGCGGAGTTTAATTAAATTTTGAGTCTTTGAGCAAACCAGATTAGTTGAGCTCTTTGCTGCTGCTCCGTCTGTTCAGCCTGCTGCCGTGCTGTATGTTGAGCTTTAGCATGATCAAATCGTGCAACTGCCTCATCTTTATGCTCCATGATGTAGTCAAGTGTAGACTGCCAATCGCCTATCTCAAAGTGTCTAACTAAGCAGCCTAGATGATCAGTTTGATAGCAAAGCTGCAACTTCAGACTCGAACTATGTCGCGGATCCAAAAGCCAATATTCCATGCCAGAATGATAGTGAACGGCAACCTCATTGCCTTCCAGTGTTGTATAACCGCTCTCCACAACAAAAGAAAAACCTTCAAAATCAGTAAGAGATCTCAAGATATAAACACTGGAAGACCCCTGTCTTTGACAGAGTATTTTTCCTCGTTCTTGCACCAAAGTCTCTACAAAATTAGTAACTTTTTCAAGCCAATTTTGTCTTGCTCTAACCTGTTGAGCTAGCTCTTCGGTACTTAGATGCTCATACACCATAGATCAACTCTCAAGGTTCCATATTCTACCTATCAAATCCAATGTAATGAGTCAACAAAAATTCCCGTTGATCAGTAACCAAATTCATGTTACGATATTTTCTATGCGCCCATAGCTCAGCTGGTAGAGCAGCTCCCTTTTAAGGAGACGGTCGTAGGTTCGAATCCTACTGGGCGCATTATTTTTTCAACTAAACTCTAAATTTAAAATAGCTACTCATAAAGTAGCTGTTTAGTTTGGCAATGCGATCAGTGATATTATCCTCTTCGAGGCTTCATTATGTAAGTAATCCTTAAGATTTTTAGATCACGTCTAAATTCCAAAAGAAGTCTCTGCATCGGCTCTGGTAAATCTTCTAGTTTTTCGACCTGAAGTTGTACAGTCTCCCACGCTTCAGTAGGTCCCGAATCCTGTACGGTAGTAAAAGCAACTCCAGTCTCTCGCAGCACCTGACAAAACTTTGTAAATGCTTCCGAATCGTTGAATCGCACAAAGAGTGGATCATCGTGCATTGTTATTTTTTGTAAGACCTATTACCATTTTAGAAATTATTTTGAGTGATGCAAGGGAGTTTGATAATTTTAAAAGCCGCTTAGCGGCTTTTATTGTTTTTATGCTCCAAAACGACGTTCCAGAAAACCTGCTCTTCGTGTGGCTGCAGTTAGATCATCAATACTAAAATCAGGCCAAAACATGCCACCACAATAAATTTTTGCATTTGCCATTTGCCACATAAGCATGCCACCAGAATTATGACTCATCCCCCCCGCTTCTTCTCCCGTCCGGATACATAGATCAATCATAGGGATATGCCTGCTTGGAAGATGTTGATGAATTAACTCATCGGTAACTTCCGTAAGATGGGGATACGCCAACTGGATCCTACTCATGGAAGTTTTTATATCCCACTTGCCGTCATATACCAGAAGAAGCGTAAAAACTAACCCAGTATTTTGTACAGTCTGCTTTTCAAGTTCTTCTAACCTTCCAGAAACCCGCCATGGAAGCTTATGACGCCATTCCCCCACCACTTTTAATCGGATTCCTCTTTTCGAACGACTCAATTCCTCCTCCAGTTCATCAATTGCAGCAACCAACAGCCACATAAAGAACTTTCGCTCCTCAAGAGGTCGTTTGGTTAAATTATCACGAGAGAGTGCCCAAAATGTAAAAAACTTTACCTCTCCCGTTTCATCAATATATCGGAGAATTTTTTTAAACGTCTCGTATCCCTGCCGATGACCTTCCCAATCTGGCAATCCACGAGACCGGGCCCAGCGTCTGTTGCCATCAGGAATGATGACGAGATTTGCCCCATATTCCATTGTCAAAGACCTTAAATTGAGTTATATTAATAGAACGTTTTGACATGAGAAAAAGTCAATTTACGGGCCTATAGTCCCGACGTATCGTATACTAAAATTAGGAAGTCGGGATCCACGATTTTGCTTCAGCAAAATCGGGACTTAGTGGTAGAGCACCTCTCCCGGCAGGCAGGCGGTTTGTCCCGACGCATCTTTTAAATTATAAATAATGAAGTCGGGATCCCGTATGATTTTGGTGGGCCCGTAGCATAGTGGTAGTGTACCCGGTTTGCATCCGGGTGGCGGGAGTCCGATTCTCCCCGGGTCCACATGAGCCCACCAAAGTCCATCGGAACATCCGGGAGATCGGGGTTCGACTCCCCGTAGGTCCACCAAATTTGATTTGCATCAGAATTGACCGCGCCCGCGCCGAAGGCGCGGGCAAACCCAAAAATTTCCTTGCATTTTTTCTGCGGCTCCTTCCCCCACCCCTCCGCCGCGAAGCGGAAAAGGAAAAGGCAAGGAAATTTTTGGGTTGCGTTCGCCACGTCAGAATCCAGTTCTATTTGTATTCCAAAATATCACCAGGCTGACACTTCAAAGCTTTGCAGACAGCCTCTAGTGTTGATAATCGGATTGCTTTTGCCTTGCCGTTTTTCAATATAGAGATGTTGGCCATCGTGATGCCGACTTTCTCGGCAAGCTCGGTGACGCTCATCTTCCGCTTCGCCAACATGACGTCAATGTTAATAATGATTGCCATAGCGTTAAACGGTTAAGTCGTTCTCGGATTTTATATCCACGGCGTTTTGTAAAATTCGTTCAAACATCGTCGCTACGATGGTGATTACGCCAAAGACAAAAATCATGAGAAGACCCATAAAAACACCTCCAGCAATGTCATCGCCGGGCCGAGCTATAAATAGGTAGGCTTCTGCCGCTACAATAAAACCAACCAGAGATGTCGCGCAATATTTTATAGTCCGCAAAGCTTTAACGGCCGGTTGCGAGAACACCTTATTTTGTCCGATGTAACGGAGCAGCTTGAAGGTTTGATAGAGCCCCACAAAAAACGCAATAGATACTATATACACACACGCTAGAAACGGATCTTTGAAGTACACCTCAAAGAGTGTAGCGTGCGCGTTCCTGCCTTCGATGTGGGGCTCCCAAAGCATGAAGGCAAGAATACCGATGCCGATGAGCACAATTACTACCTGAAGCAATATTGTTGAGCTTCGTTTCATAAATTGATTCTAAAGTCATTAATAATTATATTCTACTCTTGAGCTTATCGTTTGTCAATATATATTTATCGTATCTATGGATAAGTCGTCCTCCCCATTATCGTGAATTAGTGGGAGCCACCACGCACGCGGAACGTGCGAAGTCAGTCTGTGTTCTGCTGGAAGTAAGTCCGAACTTCTTGGTATAATGACCATCGAGCTGAGCTCGATCCATTCGAGCCAAAAATAAGCAAAGCTTGGCTTTGCACAAAGAGAATGGAAAACTTCATATGACAATAGAAGCTTCTGCAACAAAAGAAACTAATAGGGTTACAGTTTTGATTGATCCGGAGACTCTTCTTGAGGACCGAGTCAAAATTGTCAGAGAACTCTTCCCTGCTAATCGTAAGGAGGCAATGCTTGCACATGCAAGTAAAGATAGCAAAGGACGAAGTGTTCGGTATTTTCGGTACATGGATTACCAGGAACTTCAAGCGTTGCTTACACAAGGAGAGATAACTGCTGCAGATCATCCGCACGCCGAGAAAGTTTTTAAAGAGAAAAGAAAGGAGATCCAATGGGCATTAGGACATTTTCTAAAAAAACAAGGTTTGTTGGAAAAATTTGAAAATGACTTCAAGACTCTCACTGAAAATTTTACTATTGAGAATTATAGAAAATTTGTACAAACAAAGTTGCCTCGTGTCGAATTATTTCGCCTTCATATTTCATATCCGGGAGCTGATATATTTGGTGGACTGACAGGTCTTACCTCTTGTTCTATGGGTGCACCATTTATGCCACCCGTCGAGCCGACCCCTAAAAGGCCAAACCCGGTCGGTATGGCGGTCATTGAGATGGTTATCCCGGATGAGGAGGTATATCTTGATCCATACTTCAAAGAGTGGGCCCTCCGTGAGATGGAAAAAGAGGTTATGACTCGACGGTTGCAGAAAGATTGGATTACAACTGTCTATATCAGTGAACGCCAATTTCGAGACGAATTTGTCCGTGATCCGCGGTCCCCACTTTTTCCATATTTTGAGCCCAAGATCGAGCGATTTACCGATGATTGGATTGTTGGACCTCAGCCGTGTGATGTCTTGCAAGAATGGAAGTCTGCAGAGTCGATTGCTGAATTTATTCCGATTGCCAAACTACCAGAGATTGATGAAAATAACCCTATTCTCCAAAAACCACTGGTTGAAAAGTAACAAGCAACAACGATTCGTATACCTTTCGTACAAATTTGAGCTATCCTAAATTAAAGTTCGGCTTTGCACAATAATGCCATCAAAAAAGAATGGAAAACCTCCATTCTTTTTTGGTATTGAAAATCCCACATTGCCACACTTAATGTAATAATGTACACTTGCACATAGAACAACCCAAGAGAGATTATCATGATCAGAGACATTACGTTCATTGAAGGTGCATTAATTTTGATCGCATTTGTATTGACGTACCGGTGCGTAGCCCAAATGGTGAATCGCGGATGGGGGCGTTGGCTCAATCGTTACTTGGATCGTCATCCTGATGTGGAAGCACAGCTTTACCATCAGTACGGTAAGGTTCGTGTAGATAAGCCATGGAATGCGGTACGAGTTGATGCAAATGGTAGAGCCTTGGAATCTTCGGGTGAATGGCTAAATCGTATTGGGCACTGATTCATAAATGATATACAAGTTCCCCCAACACAAAAGTGACCTACACGGTCACTTAATTTTTTTTAGTCTTTTGGCTCGGCGTCTCGTAAATTCTTGTAACAGACTTATGGTTTTTGTCTCTGTTGGCAATACTCGATTAGCTTGACCAACAAAGTATACATGTCGAACCTTCAAGCCACGCCCCTGAAGTTCGGTGAGTAGATGCTGACAGTGCATCGGAAGATCTTCAATAGTTTTTACTCTTAGTATCCATAAAGTTAAAAATCCTCCCATCGAGAACGAAACTTCGTCTTCCCGAAGAGCCATACAAAATTTTCCAAAGACTTCCCTATCCTTAAATTGTAAGGTAAAGCCATCTGTTCGAGGCATGAATACTTACCTAAGATCTAATTTAAACTATACCAGATTCGAAATGCTTTGAAAAAATAGGTATAATTTATCAGGTCCACAAACAATCATTTTCAGTCCATTCTGGATATTCTTTACTCAAATAGCGAACTACTTTTCCCAAAGCAGTTGATAATTGAATTTCTCGAGCAGTACTTTCTCCAATGTAACCGCCAACGTCAAGCACGAAAACAACATCACTCAATTCAATCTTTTTCATATGAACATAGTCGAGTAATACCTTTTGTTCAGAATCAATCGAATCCCCCGTCGATATCACCGCAACCGAATACACTATATTGCCTTGCATCGTAAGTCGTGCATTCCATTCAGCAAATGCTCTCATAAACCGAGTCGAGCCACACAACACTATTTTTTTTATCTCGGCCATCGTGTGTTCTTCAAAAAACTGGATTCAGCTTAGCACACCACAACAACCAATTACAATTTCGCTAGGAAATGAAAAACAGCTCCGAAGAGCCGTTATGTAGTATGAAATTCTACTAATGATGCCAGTTGCTGCTGTTCCGAGGAAATGTGACCATCAACAAGTTCCTTAAGATGATCAGCATTCTCAGGAGAAAGTTTGACTCCCCTTTCAGTCAGCATACCTGCTACGTGTAAAACAAGATTAGACCATTTCCATCCAGGAATAATTCGTGGATCATCATTTTTATATAGTTCTATACATCGTAGAAAAACATGCTCGGCCAAGACATGGCAACCCGACGTACTATAACTAAGTGCACAAACTACATCAAAAATGACCTCGAGGTCAGTCTCTGCACATGGTATGGTCAAATCCCACAAAGCAGTTAAATCAGCTTCTGAAAGCATGTTCACCTCTGCTAACTGGAGTAGTCTTTCTCTGAAATAATATTTCCAGGTTGGACTATTAAATTTTCTTAGAGCTTGAATAAGAAGCTTCTCAGGGTCAGGAATAACCTCTTCACACAAAAATAGCTTTTCGAGTCTTTCAACCTTCTCACCATCTCCTGCAAACGCATGCATAGCCGCATTTCTAAAGTCTTTTAGAAGCCCACCTTTATTCATATACTAAGCTTTTGAAGGACTTACTCCTCTATAACACATCCATTGCTATTGAAAAAGATCTATAGGTTATTTATTATGAAATTCCTATGAAAAACCATGAACTACAACAAGTAACTGACTTTATTTATGAAAGCGGGATTTTGAGCAAGACTCCTCGTTCGGGATTATGGTTTTTGGGAACCGGTAAACAGAGTGTCGCAGAACATAGTTTGCGGACATTTTTCATTGGCTATGCCTTGAGTCACTTTGTTAAAGGAGCTGATCGAAACAAAGTTATTTTGATGTGTCTTTTACACGACCTTGGAGAGGGACGAACTTCAGATTTAAATTATGTCCACCAAAAATATGGCCGTTTGGCTGAAGCTCGTGCAATTGAAGATATTTCTCGCAACGTCCCGTTTGGCAATGAAATCAAAAAGATTTTTGAAGAAGTGGAGGCCAAACAAACCATGGAGGCAAAACTTGCTAAAGACGCGGATCAACTTGAGTGGATAGCAACGCTTCGCGAGGAAGAAGTAAAAGGCAACGCCAAGGCAAAAACATGGATTCCTTCCGCGATTGGAAGATTAAAAACTCCCATTGCTAAAAAAATAGGAAAATTTATTTTAAAAACCCATCCGGATCATTGGTGGTTCGACGAAAAGGATAAATGGTTTGTAAACCGTAAAGATGCTGATAAGAAGTGGAAATAGCCTTGAGAGCCAAACTTAAAAAGAGCCGAGATGGCTCTTTTAGGTTTATGACAAAGTAGGAAGTGTAATATACGTCCCCTCAATAATGTCAGATGGATTGAACCCTAATTCAGTTGCACATGTAAGCAGTGTCGCAGTATGCGTAGTTCCCGGTACTCCTAAGACTCGAATTTCGGTAAACTCACCCAGTCCTTCGATGGCATCAAGGTGAAGTGCGAATCGTGAATCAGAAATATCTTTTTCATGAAGAAAATGTCGACGAACTTTCTTAAGTCGTCGCATTACAGGGAAGCGCGCAAGTACTTCCCGTGCTTCTGTTTCGGTTATGGCGACCAATAGTGGAGTGCGATGAGAAAAAATATGATCTCGGGCTCTTCCTTTGACGTATAGAAGCCACAAGTCTCCTTGTCGGCGGATGCGTATATTTTCTCCCAAGGGGTCCGGAATAGGAGTTGCCACATCACCAAGACTAAGATAAAAATCTTCCTGTTCAACCGTGCCAAATTCTGCCCACTCAACCCAGCCAGTATTTCTAATAGTTTCTTGCAAAGGATGGCCTCGCAATTTCAATTGCTCTTCAATAAAATGTCGCCGGCTAGCTTCCTTGCGCAAAAGTGTCAAAGACTTGGTAAGAATTCGTGAACCCGCCACATGAAAACGACTACACAGTGTTGGCAGAAGATAGCGAAGCACATCAAGTGATACTTCGTAAATCCCAAGATGGGTAGTATCAATGGTAAACAAAGGCAACCCAGGAACATGTTCAGCGACATGGGCAAGTACTTCCTGATAAAGACCAAGGGCCTCACCTAACGTTTTTTCATTCATGTTTGATCCCTCACGCCGTGTCGGAGAACCTTCATATTCGCGCCGCAGCGACTCTTCCGGACTGCAGGTAAAAAAGAAAAAAGCGTCAACTAAATCATGCCGAAGAATTTCGTAAATTGCTTCCCGCACGCTGTGACGATGCTTCTCGCTGCATTTACCTTCCCTTACCCAGCGTGCATACCAATACAACATATCAATCAATCCTCGGCTCATGATCGCGACGTGATAATCTCGATTATGCGCTAGATTGAGCACATAATCCTGTACACCAGTGACATGGCGGGCTTGAAAAATAAGTAGATTGCCGGTGGAACGATTTCTAATTTCGGGGATTTCTGCGGTTTCAGGCGGACAGAAGACATTACACCGATGTCGTCGAAAAATACGTTCAATATGTTCCGTGGTTCTCGTCTTGCCGCTATTTGCCGTTCCAAAAAAATCAATCAGAACAGTTTTTGCTGCAGGCGCACTTCTTGATGGAGTAACTGCATCAAGAGCTTCAAAAAGCTCGGCTATAATTGTCGATGCTTCTTCCTCGCTATACGGTTCGTTTGGTATACCGAGTTCGTGAAAAACAGTGGTGCTCACATCACTCATAAATTTTTTACAGTGAACTACATGAAACGTAGCAGGGAGACATGATACTTGTCAAAAGGTTTTCTTGACTTTTTTTTCGGCAGACTTATTATCGAATGAGTCCTTAAAATAAGGATACTTCTATGACATGGCGCTATCTACAAGCATTATTCTGCTTGATTGGATTTTTACTTTTTTGGGCACTTGATAAGCATGCTAACGTGGCAGTGGAACAGTGGGCCCACACCCTGCTTTTGACTACTATTGTGACAACAGGGTTTGCGGCGACTATTGCCTTGGCAGTTCGTATCGTGCGAAAAATCAGCAAACCACTTATGAGCGTGGTTGGGCTGCATGGCATAGTACTAATTACGGGATGTGTCGGTAATCTTGTAGCAATAGGCACCCACTTACAGCTGAAGTTAACGGCATATATAGTGATTGTTCTGCATGGTTTAGTTCTTTGCCAAACAGCATGGAGGAAGTTGCGCTCGGAGGAAAAAGAGGAAATTTCAGTACTTATCCCCTATTGGATTCAGAATCGCACAATTTCTGTGTATCTTCAGAGACGTTCTGATCATGACGAGCGACTCCCCGGATATTTTGCATTTTTTGGTGGACATGCCGAAGAAGGGGAATTTCCAGAAGATACATTGAGGCGAGCCATACAAGAAGATTTAGGAATTTCTCTTTCGGGTTTTGAGCTTTTTGAGCGCTTTGTATGCGGCAATGCATTTATGCAGACTTATGTCTTGCGTGCCCAGCCAGATTTTGAAAAGAGTGTGTGTGTTCAGGAGGGTGAATACGGGAAATTCTTTACGGAGCCAGAACTGTCTGGACTTCTTGTCAGCGCGGAAGATAGAGAAGTTTTACGAGAACTTTTTGCGCATTTGCAAACTCTCCATGCTTCAGAACTTAAAATACAGCACGAACCAAACTTTAAACCAGCCTAAGAGCTGGGTTTTTTAATTCAAATCTAGTTTCTCCAATCAGATCCACTTGCTAGTCCTCTCTTCCCTCGAAGCGCCGTAGAATGATAAGAACAATGGCCGGGCCAATAAGCCACCATTTATGAAAATCAGGGTTAGCAAAGATAGTCCGAGTGATCGGAGCAAGTTGTTTTATTTTTTCAGGAGGAAGAAAAGTCAAGATGATATGGATGAGCAGTCCGGCCTGCGTAAAACTCAAAACAAAAATCTGCCACCAAGAGCTTGAGAACATGATGCTGCGTTTCCTGCGCGGGCCAAGCATAAAGGCAAAGGTAAACAATACTGCCAAGAACAAAGCAATTTTAAGAAAAAAACTCTCTACTCCAGGGATAGCTTTGGTCCATTTATCAACCGGAAAAGCGGTAAAAATGGCAAGTGTCATATAGGTATAAATAATAGTGGCTGAAATCCGCCACTTCCCCGCCGAGATTCCATAAAAAAAACCAATGCCCACTAACGCAACAATAGTAACCACATCCCAAGTCGGATGGGATAAGATTTTTTCGCTGGCGATCTTTAAAGCGCTGAGCTGTTCAACATGCGCAATGGTAAGCATATAGAGATTATAAACGTTGTCTTTAATCAAGACAACGTTTATAACTGGTTCACTTGGAAGAAATAAAAATGAGCTTTCATTTCTTCCTCGTTGCCAGTTATAGAATATCTTGCAATAAAGTTAAATGCACAAAACAAAATATCGCGTTGGACGCGATATTTTGTTTAAAATTCTTAGTCTAGTAATCGTCGTGGGGCATTTGCGGCATCCTCTCTTCTTTCTTTGGAAGTTCAGCAATAGCTGCTTCAGTTGTGAGAAACATTGCTGCTACTGAAACCGCATTTTCAAGCGCAAGCCGAGTTACTTTTACCGGATCAACAATCCCCTCCTTGATCATATCATTGACGATTTTGTCATGCAGCGCATCATAGCCGGCATTTGGTTTTGGAGAGTCCGGATCAAGCACTTTTTGGGCAATCAAACTATTGATTTCTCCTTCACGTTTCCCCGCGTTGCGAGAAATCTGCATCAAAGGTTCTGCCAGAGCGTGTTTGAGAATTATATGTGCAGCTTGTTTTTCTGGCACATTTCGATCTTTATCAGAAAGACCCTTTTCGCCCATGATAAGCGAAAGACGAAAAAGAGCAGAACCTCCGCCAGGAACTATTCCCTCAGCAATGGCAGCTTTGGTTGCAGCAACCGCATCTTCAATCTTAAGCTTGATGTATTTCATTTCAGTTTCGGTCGCAGCACCTACTTTAATCACAGCCACACCTCCAGCAAGTTTAGCAAGTCGTTCTTGTAGTTTTTCTTTGTCATAATCTGAAGTAGTTTTCTCGATTTGAGCGCGGATTTGTTTGACACGATTTTCAAGGGCTTCTTTCTTACCCTTACCGCCAACAATAGTAGTATTGTCTTTGTCAGAAATAACTCGGCGAGCATGGCCCAGCATTTCAATTTCAGTATTTTCAAGTTTTAAGCCAACGTCTTCAGAAATAACTTTACCTCCGGTAAGCACCGCAATGTCCTCAAGCATCTCTTTTCGTCGATCACCAAACCCCGGAGCCTTCACCGCCAAAGCGGTAAAAGCACCTCGCAATCGGTTCACTACCAAAGTTGCCAATGCATCACCTTCAACATCTTCGGCAATAATCACAAGTTCTTTTTTGCCGGTTCGGGCTAGTTTCTCAAGCAATTGCAAGATGTCCTGGATTGAAGAGATTTTTTTGTCGGTTATCAATATATATGGATCCTCAATAACCGCTTCCATCCGTTCGGCATTGGTGATCATATACGGCGACACATACCCTCGATCAAACTGCATACCACCAACAATTTCTTTGGCAATTCCTGTCCCTTGTGATTCCTCAACTGTCACTGCACCATCCTTTCCAACCTTCTCCACCGCCTCAGCAATAATTTCTCCAAGTTCTTGGGATTCGGCAGAAATAGTTGCAACTTGCACTATTTCTTCAGAATTTTTGATTGGCTTTGCTTGTTTTTGAAGTTCTTTGATGAGTACATCTCGTTCCTGTTCAAGGGCTTGTCGAAGTCCTACGACATTTACTCCCGCAGTGGCATATTTTAAGCCTTCATTAATAAGCGCTTGGGCAAGCACAACCGAGGTCGTTGTCCCATCACCAACTAAATCATTGGTCTTGGAAGCAACTTCTTTGAGAAGCTCTGCTCCCATATGCTCAAATTTGTCCTCAAATTCAATTTCTTTGGCAATAGTTACACCATCATTGGTAATTTGCGGAGAACCAAATGATTTTCCCAAAATAACATTACGACCCTTTGGACCCAAGGTAATTTTAACTGCTGTTGCAAGTTGATCTATGCCTCGCTTCATAGCATGGCGAGCCTTTTCATCAAATAAAATTTGTTTTGCCATTGTAGTTTAAATTTTCAATTTCCAATTTTTAATTTTCAATGAAAATTGATAACTGAAAATTGAGAATTGCAATTTTGATTAGTCCAAAATTGCCAATATGTCTTCCTCACGTGCGATCAATAATTCTTTATCATCGACCTTAACTTCACTCGGACCATATTTGGTAAATAGCACAACATCACCTTTCTTGACTGAAAGTGCGATACGCTTACCTTCATCATTTAAGCGGCCTGGTCCAACCGCAACAACCTTGCCCTGTTCAGGCCGTTCTTTGGTTACCGTATCGGGAAGATAAATCCCTGACTTGGTTTTCCCCTCTTTGTCTTTGAGGGGCTCGATGACCACACGGTCACCTAATGGTTTTATATTCATATATTTTATTAATTATTTTTTAGCGAGCTTTTGTAGTATCTGGGCAATAGGGGCGACTTAGCACTCTCTGCCTCCGAGTGCTAATATAGTTCATTCAGTATAACCATGTCAAGCCCGGTAGTAACTCTTCGGCTGCGGCTCGGCCGCTTTAAAAAACTATGCCTGTGGATAAAATTTCAGATTAAGTTGTGAAACCGCTGATGCTGTAATAACAAAAGATACCGCCGAAGACTACTACCGGGCAAGAGCCCAAGAGGTTACAAAAATCATCTAAAATTCAGCTGTCCAAAAATCAATAGCCGCGTGCGGCGGCTATTTAAGTCATTTTTTGCAACAACTTTTTCCCAATACTTAGTGCAGCACATACTGTTGCACCTGTTAAAATAAACAAAAACCAGTACCAGGGAAACATCAGACCCATTCTTTGAAAAATGAGTGTAACAATCAGTGTAATTTCAAAGCATACTTTTGTCTTTCCCCAGCGATTGGCTCCTATGGGAATCAATTTCTTCTGATAATTTACTTTTAGAGGAAACAGCGCTCTTTGTAACCCACGCAAACCAATACCCAAAAGTATTCCCTCAAATATAAAGAGTGGCGTAGTTAAAAGACTGAAGCCTTCTGGTAGTCCAAGTAACAGAAGTGTTCCAAGATAAAAAACTTTATCAGCGATTGGATCAATCGCTTCTCCAAAATCCGTCACTATCCCCAATCGTCGTGCTAAATATCCATCAAGCCAATCGGTAAAAGCAAAAAAGGCCACACACAGTAACGCAAGTTTATACTGTTCAAAATAGATACAAAACAACGAAAGCGGTAATCCTGGAATTATCCGAGAAAAAGATACCCAGTTCGGAATGTGTCTTTCTTGCATCCAATTACTAAAAAGAGCTAACTCCTACTTAGCACGAGACACAACTCATTTCAATGTACCTATCGTGCGAGCCATTTGCCAGTATACGAGTTTTTGTTTTTGGCGATTTGCTGTGGAGTTCCTTCAGCGACAATTTCTCCTCCTTTGTCTCCCCCTTCGGGCCCCAAATCAATAATCCAATCACTGTTACGTACCACATCAGTGTTGTGCTCTATGACCAAAACCGTGTTTCCTTTTTCTACCAAGGCATGCAGAACATTGAGTAATTTTCGAATGTCATCAAAATGGAGTCCCGTTGTCGGTTCATCAAGAATATAGAGCGTCTGGCCAGTATCACGGCGACTTAGTTCAGTGGCAAGTTTGACGCGCTGTGCCTCTCCTCCCGATAGCGTTGGCGCAGGTTGGCCAACTTTCATATAATCAAGCCCGACCTGATGCAGCGTTTCAAGCTTTGATTTAATAGCAGGAACAGCTTCAAAAAATTTAAATGCTTCTTCAACGGGCATATCCAAAATCTGGGCAATATTTTTGCCACTATATTCAATTTCAAGCGCCTCGCGGTTATAACGCCTTCCCTTACATTCTTCACATTCCACATACACATCCGCCAGAAAATACATTTCGATTTTTTTGACCCCTTGCCCTTCACAAACTTCACACCGCCCGCCTCGCACATTAAAACTAAACCGCCCCGGATCATAACCCCGGGCACGAGCTTCGGCAGTTCGTGCAAACAACTGTCGTATAACCCCAAAAGCTCCAGTATAGGTAGCCGGATTTGAGCGGGGAGTTCTTCCGATTGGCGACTGATCGACTACTACAACTTTGTTAATATGCTCGGTTCCTTTTATTTCTTTGTGTCTGCCGGGAAAAGCATGCGCACCGTAAAACTTTGCAAGCAAGGATTTTGCCAAGATGTCATTAATCAAAGTTGATTTACCCGAGCCTGAGACACCGGAGACAGTTACAAATTTTCCCAACGGAATCTTAACATCAATACTTTTAAGGTTGTGTTCTTGAGCCCCCACAATGGTTATATATTTTTGATTCTTTTCTTGGTGGACACTTGTCGGTATCTTGATTACTTTTCTGCCAGATAAATAGTCCCCAGTTAACGTCTGCGCTTTTAGTATCTCTTTTGAGTTTCCTGAAAAAATAATCTTTCCTCCATGTTTTCCTGCCCCTGGTCCTAAATCGATAATCCAATCTGATTCACGCATAGTTTCTGCATCATGCTCGACAACGATCACCGTGTTGCCTAAATCCCTCAAATCCTTGAGAGTTTTGATAAGCCGCGAATGGTCTCGAGGATGCAGCCCAATAGAGGGCTCATCTAAAATATAAATGATCCCGGTGAGTCGCGAGCCAATTTGGGTAGCGAGTCGAATGCGTTGTGCCTCGCCACCCGAGAGCGAAGTAGATTCGCGAGAAAGAGTGAGGTACTCAACACCAACATCACTCAAAAACTCAAGTCGTTTTACAATTTCTTTAACCAAAGGAGTTGCAACTTTGAGTTCATTGGCTGATAAGTTTTTTTCCAAAATAAGTTGTTTGAAAAATTTTTGCGCATCTTCGGCAGTTCTGTCGGTGATGCGAGCAATATTCTCTTCTGCAATTTGTACTGCCAAAGCTTCACGGCGTAGTCGTTTGCCTCCGCATTCAGGACATACTTTTATCAGCATGTATTTCTCGATCTCTGCACGCGTAAAATCAGAATCAGTTTCTTTCCACCGCCGTTTAAGATTAGGGATCACTCCTTCAAAGGGTGATTTTTTATCTGAATCCTTTTCTCCGTACAAGACGATATCTACCACGCTTTGAGAAAGTTTTTCAACGGGAGTATTCAAAGAAAATTTATAGCGAGTTGCCAGATCATCCAGCATCCACCAATACCAACTTTGCCGCCCCATACGATGTGTCGCTGATGCCCAGGGGCGAATTGCCCCCTCTGCCAAAGAAAGGCGCTTGTTGGGAAGTACAAATTCTGGATCAACCTCAAGAGTAGAGCCAAGACCCGTACACGAAGGACAAGCACCATACGGACTATTAAATGAGAATGTACGTGGCTCAATATCGGGCAAACTTATACCACACTCAATACACGCAAAATATTCAGAAAAAAATTGCTCATGTGCTTTGGCTGTCTCACCTCTTTTTCCGGAGCTTTCAATGTGCTGTACCACAATGTGGCCTTTGCCAATTTTTAAGGCGACTTCCACTGATTCCCGTACGCGCGTTCGCTCAATATCATTCTCTAACATAAATCGATCTACGACCACTTCGATAGTGTGTTTTTTGTTCTTATCAAGACAAAGACTCAACGCATCATCAAGCAGGATGATGTCTTTATTTACGCGAACACGAATAAAACCAGCCCTTTTTATTTCTTCAAAAATTGATTGATGTTCGCCTTTCTTACCTTGGACAAGCGGAGCAAGCAGAGTAATTTCATGATCTTTGGGTATACGAAGAATCGAGGTGATAATATGTTCTACAGTTTGACGAGTAACCGGTTTGCCACAGTGCGGGCAATGGGGTTTCCCGATTCGTGCAAAAAGAATACGTAAATAGTCATAGATTTCCGTAATTGTACCAACTGTTGAACGAGGATTTTTTGAGATTGATTTTTGATCAATTGAAATGGCTGGAGACAATCCATCGATGGATTCAACATCAGGTTTATCCGAGACGCCCAAAAATTGCCGTGCATAGGCAGACAGAGATTCTACATAACGCCGCTCAGCTTCAGCGTAGATAGTATCAAAAGCAAGAGAAGACTTTCCGGAGCCAGAAAGGCCGGTTATAACAACCAATTTATTTTTGGGAATATCAACATCAACGTTCTTTAAATTATGAACGCGAGCGCCACGAATACGAATGAAATCTTTCTCTGGGTTTTTGGTGACCTTCTCTTTCATTGTGTTTCTTTGACTTATGATGATACCGCAAAAATAATGAAAAATCAACTTTATAATGGGCTCTAGGCGTTAGGTACTAGGCTGTAGAGAATAAAAAATGGCCCATCTAGTTAGATGGGGCAGGAACTGGTTGAGGAAGTTTATGCGGAACAAGTATTTGTTTGAGGGCTTCGCTTTTGTTCTTTAGCCACTCTTTGAGTTTTGAGGGTGCGGGTGGAAGGGGGGTACAAGCGGTAAAATACATTAGGGCGACAAAACTTGTCTCTCTTACAAAACGAGCTAATTCGGGTGCGAACAGATCAATCAACAAAAAATAAAGCATCAGGGCCAGTCGAAGTTTCGACTGCTCTAACCTCAATTTGTTGACGAAATTATCTACGTGCCTTGTTTTAGCACCCAAGTTCGCAAGTACAAAAAACAAGATGCCGAGCAAAACATCAAAAGGACTTATTCTTAAGATTAAATCTTTCCAAGTTTCATCAATTTTAAAAAGAGGTGATGGGAGTAGCAAGAATATGCAATAGAGTATACTAGAGACCCATGCCCACCAGAAACAGTCTTTTCCTGTATACAGTTGAGATTGATGACCAAACCGCTCAAATTTATCAAGGAGCCATTGATCGAATGCAAAGAACATTCGAGTTTCCTTTTTTGTGCTTTTTAGATTATACTTGTAATCATGCTTGACGTCAAGAAAATGAAGTCCCAACGACAAGCAAAAGATAATACTAGCGATGAGAATATAAAGTCTGCTGGCTTGTCTGTTGGGACGGAATCCCGCACTAAAAGACCCTTAAGTTTGCGTATTCACTCGCGGTATTTTAGTGCGTGGATAAAGGAAATTTCAAATAAACCGGGGGTATATATCTTCCAGCGAGGAAAAACCTCCCTTTATGTTGGCAAAGCTACCCAATTAAAAAAGCGGGTTAGTTCATATTGGAAAAAAGATGCTGGACCCAAAATCCAGTCACTACTCGGAGAGGCTACGGGTATTCAAATTATTGAAACAGAATCGGAGATTGATGCCTTAATTAAAGAAGCAGAACTTATTAAAAAATATTATCCGAAATATAACATTGTGATGCGCGACGATAAGAATTACTTTTACGTTGCCATCACCAACCCAAGTTTTTTAACAAAAACTTCAGGTTGGCAAGCTAAAGAAGACTTTCCGAGAATTTATCTCACTCATCAACCCCGAAACCTACAAACTACTCACTACTCACTACAAACTAGATACATTGGGCCATTTACGAGTGGATCGGCGTTAAAACTTACTCTTCGAATTTTGCGAGGTATATTCCCCTACTGCACCTGCAAAGAGAAACACAAAAGACCCTGCTTGAATGCTGAAATTGGAAGATGTTTGGGGTATTGCTGCCTTATTGCGACAAATAGCAAAGAGCAAATGGCAAATCACATCGAATACAAAAAGAATATACAAAATATTGTGGCGGTGTTGAGCGGAAGAAGAAAGAAATTGCTGAACGAATTAAAGACCACAATGCGTAAGGCTTCAACCAATCAAGAATATGAGAAAGCAGCAACGTTACGAGATCAAATTTACGGTATAGAAAATATTTTAATGCATCAATCAATCTTAAACGGTAGTGGGAAGGTATTATCACATGACCATACAAGCTGGAATAAAGTAGAACAGAACTTAAAACAACTGTTCGGACTCAAAAAAGTAACCAGAGCTGAAGGATATGACATTTCAAATATTTCGGGTATCAGCGCCACCGGTTCAATGGTTGTATTTATGAATGGAAGGTCAGACAAGTCTGAATACAGAAAGTTCTCAATTAAAACGGTTCACGGCGCCAACGATGTTGAGATGCATAAAGAAGTAATGCGTCGGCGCCTCACGCATACCGAATGGACAATACCCGATCTAATGGTAATAGACGGCGGAAAACCACAATTAAATGCCATACTCTCCGTTTTACGCAGCGAATTTCCGGCACTCGATATATGTGTAGTCGGCCTCGCGAAACGTGAAGAAGAATTATATACTAGAAATACCAGTCGGCCCATTCCCCTAAAAACGCTTCCACCAGAAACCGGATTCTTTTTCCAGAGAATCCGTGATGAATCACATCGTTTTGCTAAAAAATATCATCATAAGCGAAGGGAAATACTTTATAGAAATTTAAATGTCAAAAAAAACTAAGTCAGAAAAACGATCTACTAAAAAGAAAAAACGTCGGTACGGCGTGAGTGGTAAAAGCGTATTTTTATTACAAGACCTTCATAAAAAACTTAAAAAAGTTTATCAAGAGCGCTTTTAGCGCTTGCATCAACCAAAAGCTCATTATCCACCAACAAACGAATCCCTGCTAAAAGAGCGGGAGTTGTTTTGTCTATGAAAAAAGTTTTTTTACCAAGAATTGCTTCAATTTCTTGACGTATACTTTTGGACAAACCGGAAACAGACTCTACTTCGACTTTCCGCATGCCGGAGAAAGTAAGATATTCTTTCTCATACGCTTTTACTATAAGACCCAAACGAGACTGGCTTTTTCGTTTTAGAAGACTGTTAACAAATCCTTGGAGAATTTGTTTTCTTTCATCCGGCGTTTTTTTGATAAGCGCTGCATGCAGTGCTTTGGCATATTGACGAGGAGTATATCTCATCTGATTACTGGGTTGATTTTAATTCCTTTAGTGCTTCTTGTATCAGGTGCCGATCGCGCTCTTCTGCAGGAAGTTTGCCGAGTACTTTGGTCACCGCAGAACGGATAAGACCCTCACTACTTTGTAATACCGAGGTCTTCATTTTCAATTTTTCTTCTTCAATCAATTTTTTAGCGTCCAAGACAACCCCCTCTACTTTTTTGTGTGCTTCTTGTAGAAGCTCTTCCTTTCGTTTCTTTCCCTCTTCATCAGCTTGAGTCACGATCGCAAGCGCCTCTTGGTGAGTTTTTCTAAGGGTTTCTACACGAATCTCCTCTACTTGCTTAAGCTCACTTTCAGCTTTTTTGGTAAAGGCAACACCTTTTTCTATATCTTCACGACGTTTGCGCAGCATCTGGATGAGCGGCCCGTACGCAAACTTGCGCAAAAGAAAAAGCAAAACAAAAAAGTTTATTGCCTGTGCAAGCAACAATCGCCAATCAATCCCAAAATGGTGAATGAGTTCACTCATAATAATGCGAACCTACAAACCCATGCCAACACTGCGAACAAATAATTTGCGGTGTTGGCATAAGCAGTTCGCGTCATCCGCATTATGCCTATACAAACTTAATAATCAATGCCACAACCAGAGCGTAGATTGCAATGGCTTCAGCAAACGCAATTGAAAGAATCATGGCAGTTTGGATTTTTGAGGCTGCTTCAGGATTTCTTCCTATAGCTTCAAGCCCCTTTGCTGCCAATATCCCAATGGCAAGAGCTGGTCCCACTGTTCCAAGACCCATTACTCCTGCCGTCGCAAGCAAACGAATTGATTCTGCGTCCATTCTTTAAATTAGGCTTTAGGAAATTAGCTTGTAGCTTGTAGCAAAATCTACAATCTACAATCTACAACCTACAAGCTCGTTATTAACGATGCTCTGCTATCGCAATGCTGATAAAGACCATGGTAAGCATTGAGAAGACCAGAGCTTGAATAAATCCGACAAATAGTTCAAGCATTAAAAATGGAACTGGTATGAGATAGGGAACCAGAAATGCAGTCACCACCAGCAAAACCTCTCCGGCAAAAACGTTCCCAAAAAGCCGAACAGAAAACGATATCATTTTAGCAATTTCAGAAATAAATTCAAGTAAGCCAACAAAAAAGTCAATGGGACTCTTGAAAGATATAAATTTTGAAATGTGTTTTCTTACTCCAATCGCAAGGATCCCGAAGATGTGAACCAATACTACCGCGGATATAGCAATTGCCAACGTAAAGTTAAGATCACTGGCTGCTGAACGAAAGAATGGCACAAAAACCTCTTTACCGCTGCTTTTTTCTATAAACCCAATAGACCCGATTCCTGGTAAGATGCCAATCCAATTAGAGACAATGATGAACAAGAAAATGGTAGCAATAACGGGAAAATACTTTTCTGATATCTCTCGTGAACCAAATATACCCTCCATCAGGTCTAAAATCTTCTCCATTACAAATTCAAGAATGTTTTGTACAAATGAAGGAATGATTGAGAGTTTGCTATAAATCCTGAAAGCCACAAATCCTAATATAGCTACCGCAAGCCAGGCCATGAGAAGTGTATTGGTAACCGGAAATCCGAATATGTCAAAAATTTTTTCAGCTGAAATTTCGATATGCATAGTAGGTCCTCCATATTTTAGCAAGAAATCGGAAAAATGCAATGATGACTATCCGTCTTCCTTTTGACAAAAAAGCTCAAAAATGCTATGATTAGCGAGCTTAAATAAGCAAAAAATATGAAAAAATACTTTTTTGTTATACCTTTATTTCTTCTTACTTTAGCCATTTTTGGCGACTTTCCGGCTTATGCAGACTCTAATCTGCCCACTATCAACATGAGCGCGGATACGCAACGAATTGTGGGTGGTTCGGCTAGCGTAATCCGCTGGACTACAAGCAATGCCCTTTCCTGCACCTCCTCAGGTGGCTGGTCGGGCTCACAACCCTTAAATGGCTCATTGATGGTCACTCCGCAAACCACCACCGGCTACACCCTCACCTGTTTTAATGGAATCGGACAAACAAGCAATAGTGTAACAATTTTGGTGGGAGAGCAACCTATTCCCCTAGTTAATTTAACTATTAGTATCCAAAGGCCAGAAAATGTGGGAATTATTTCTTGGAGAGCCGTTGATACAACTAATTGTATTGCCTCTAATGGCTGGTCAGGAACCAAAGCATCCCAAGGCAGCGAACTGATTACTATAAACCATAACACAACGTACGTTCTCTCCTGCACCAATCAATACGGCCAGTTTTCTGATTCTCTTACCGTTTTAAATAATCCTTCCAATCAATCACAATTGCCTCTTGTTTCCCTATCGGTACAAAATCGCAATATCCAACGCGGTGGATCAGTACTGCTGTCTTGGAATAGCTCAAATGCCATTTCCTGTCTCACTAGCGGCGGTTGGTCGGGAACCCGCAACGTTGCGGGTTCTGAAGTAGCAACTCCTACCGTTACAACTACCTATCAACTAACATGCACCAACAGCCAGGGATCAGCTTCAGACAGCGAGACAATTTTTGTTGATTCTCAATACAACCCAAATCCATATAATCCGAACCCCTCCCCTTGCACCTATAATTCAAATTCATACTCATATATAACTAATTCGTCAAATTCGTGTGCCCAAGCTATTACGTTTACCAAAACAGTTCGAAATACTACTACTCATGAACAGATGTTTCAATCCAATACCCAAGCGCAAGGACTAGATGTACTAGAATTTGAATTGAGACTTCGAAATACCAACAGTTTTGAAACGAATGTGAGTGTTCACGATTCACTGCCTTCAGATCTCTTTTATGTTCAAGGTAGTACTAAATCCGGCACCAATGGTTTTTCAGGCCAAGAACTTTCGGATGTATCAACTCTTATTGATGGAGTCACTTCTGCCAACGGTATTTCTTTTACACTCCGACCATATGAAGAGCGGGTATTACGCTTTAGAGCTGTTGTGCTTTTTGGAACTGCAGAAAAAACAATTACTAATCAAGCTGATGTGAGAACGACATCTTCATATACCGGGCTAAATAATGGGAATAATTCCAACTACAATCCACTTACTTCTCAATCAACAGTCACGATTACTATAAAAAATCGAGGAAAAGTGTTGGGTGTTGGTTCTGTTGTAACCGGTCCGGAAGATATCCTGCCCTGGACACTGGTAGCAGGTTTCTTTGGTGCTCTATTACTCTATGCCATTGTTTTTAAATATCGCTATCGAGGAAAAACTTTTGGAGCGGCTCTAGCCGATATACGACTGCAAAGCATGATCTCAAATCTCAAGAAAAAGGAAGGAGGAGCTGACGTCAGTTAAGTTGTTCTCGTGCGCTTTTGGCTATATAATAGAAGAGAAATGCTTGCTAAAGTAGCAGACTTTTTCAAGAACTTTTTTATTGCAACGGAACATAACTCTTTCGTTCCGGTCTCTTTATCGCGCACGTCAGTTACCGCATTTACCGTACTTGGAGGGATTCTGTTAGTGTTTTATCCCCTGTATTATCACGCAACTCTATTTGCAACACTTACCCCACCCCCAATAAAATTTCAGCCCTCAGATGTCATCATTCTTATAAATCGCGACCGTGTAGCTCTTGGTTTACAACCCCTTACTTTTAACGAACGTCTGTACAGGGCGGCAGAACGAAAGCTAGCAGATATGGTCGAACATCACTATTTTGCTCATGTCTCCCCTGCAAATAAGCAACCTTGGGATTTTATACGATCTGAGCAGTATGATTTCTGGGCTGCCGGCGAAAATCTTGCTATTGATTTTGGGAACCCTGAAGAGACGCATCAGGCGCTTATGCAGTCCCCTGGCCACAGAGCTAATATCTTAAATCCCAACTATAAAGAAGTTGGTATTGCAGTTGAGGCCGGAAATGTTGATGAGGGACGTCTAAGTATAGTAGTAGTTCAATTGTTTGGTGTTGAAAAAATCAAAAAAGCCTTTAGTACTCCTGTTGCTCAAGCCTCTCCACCTACCACCATAATTCATCCTAAACCAATACTATCACCCATACCCGCTAAAATGAGGACGCAAATTCCTCCAGCAAAAATAGTTCTTTCGGAATCAGTAAAGCCCCGGTCTCAAGAATCGCCTTCTGCTGCACCCAGTATCAATAAGAATATGTTGGAGAAATTCGTAGATTCCATAGATCAAAAGGAAATGTACTTACGCTGGGTCATTCAGACGTTGGCACTTGCAATTCTTTCAATCATGGTAACTTCACTCTTTTTTCTTCTCTCGCGTGTCCCAAAGTTATTTATACGTACCTCAATGCGGGCACTAATAGTACTATTTGTTTTTGGATACGTTGCAACTCTGGGATTTCAAACCGCAATAATTCCTAAAATTAGCTCGTCTCCGGCATCCGTTACTTTCGAAAATCAATGACACTTGTCAGATGGCAAAAAGAAATACTAATTTTTCTCATTCTCTTTTTCGGAATGAGCTTGTTTAGTTTTTGGCTACTCAACGGTGGGGCCTATGCTAAAAATTTGCGTTATTCTTTATTCTTAAACTCACCTCTTGCAGCGGCAGACTTAAAAACAGGCCAACTTCTTGAAATTAAAAAGGCTGATGGGGCAACCATACCGCAGCAAACTCCTACAACAACATCTATTAATCAGGGATTTACATTGTTAATCCCCAAAATCGGCGTTTCTGCTCCGATTGTTTTAAACCCGGAAGATGATATGAAAAGCATCCTTGCAAGTCTAGAGGACGGAGTTGGATTGTATCCCGGCTCTGAACTTCCTGGAAAACCGGGCCGTGCTGTTGTACTAGGACATAGTTCTCGCGCTTCTTGGTATCGTGGCGAGTATGCTACGGTTTTTGCTCTGCTTCCTAAACTTGAAGTCAAAGATACTTTTTATGTCTATGAAGGTCAGAAAAGATACACCTATGAAGTTATCGATAAAAAAGTCCTTTCACCACAAGACACCACCACTTTTCTTTCTACCAATACCCCAGACTCCGAAGTTGACCTGATCACCTGCTACCCCATTGGCTCCGCATCAAAACGAACTATCATTCAAGGAAAGTTAGTAAAGACTGAGTAACCCATTCAGCACAACATTCTACTTACGATCGTTGTAAAAATGTTGTGCTTAAAGGTAATTAACAAATTTTAAAACCGCTGGGCGAAACCATGCGGATTATTGTTTTCGTTGAGTTGGAAAGCATCGAACCAATCCTTTATAAATAAAGCTTGAGAGCATCAGTGACCAGAAAATCAACATGAAAGTAATTGGTGGTTTCCAAAACGGAGGTGGATATACGAACAAAGTGTAAATTACGACCATGAGTACTCCGCCACAGAGTGAAATAAATTGTCGTATTGAAAAAATAGAATAGTTCGGAACTCTATAGTAATAATAGAATAGAGTCGCAGAGTAAATCCCATCTGAATTCCAACTGCCATACAAGCAGCAGCGGCAATTATAAAACCAATAATTGCAGAAATCTGGATTTCTCTTTTTAGCTTCATGTTTTTATATAGGAACCTAAATAAAAATAGCACACAAAGTGCTATTTCGTCAATTGATTCGGATTTTGGATTATCTATTTTCCACCGTCACTTTCTTTATAACCACTTTCTCGAGCGGTCGATCACTTGCACCGACCTTCACTGCTCCAATCTTATCTACTACCTCCTGACCAGAGACTACTTTTCCAAAAATCGTATAGTTATGTGGAAGCGGATTGTCTTTAAGCATGATAAAGAATTGGCTCCCGTTGGTATTGGGTCCTGCATTCGCCATTGCTACAACTCCTTGTCTGTACCCTAGTTTAGCTGATTCGGTATTAGGATCCAACTCGTCTTCAAATTGGTATCCCGGACCACCGGTCCCATCTCCTCGTGGATCTCCTCCTTGAATCACAAAGTCTTTTACAACTCGATGAAAGGTAAGGTTGTCGTAAAAGCCTTTTCGAGCAAGCGTAATAAAATTATTTACGGCCTTTGGTGCATCAGCATCAAAAGTCTCAAATTGGATATCGCCCAAATTAGTAATAAGCGTGATTTTATGCATTTTGTTATGAACCTGATTATTGGGTAAGGGGGACGAAGACTCTTGCTGCGTCTCTTGTTGAGTTTTCTGGTCATTTTCGGCAGTTTTTTGTTGACTTGAATCCGAAATGTTTGCGGTAGAACGTTGACCCGAATTTAGGACAACATAAAAAATTCCCGCAACAAGAAGGATGGCAACAAGGCCGCCAATAAAAGTGTAATTTTTCATCCCTATACTATACTGTACTAAAAAGCTTTTATCAAATAGTCATCCATTTCGAAGGCCTGCATTTGCTGCAACAAAAAACCCAAGAGTGCTCTGGAGTATATTTAAAGTACCACTACAAAAATAATATAGTTGACCCCTGCACTAACCAGGTATAGTGGGGGTCGTGGAATTACTTTGCCTCTTGTCTATCTGTTTGCCCTACAGGCCAACTTGACCAAACTTTAAGAGTGCCTGAACAAACAAAAGGGAATGTGATTACTCAGCCCAACAACTTTCGCTACGGCTCCATGGATCAGTAGAAAAACGATTGTACAGTTCTACCGCCATGGCTTCGTTGCCTTCCTCAGTCGTCAAGTCGTATCCCAATTTTTTTGCCTCCACTCCCCAATACCGTAAGTTGATTTGATATTTTCCAATATCATGAGGATCAATTTCCCCATGCAAAACACTACCGTTTTTATCAAACTGTCGGTTATGAGATTCGCAATAGGCTATTTTTTCCAAAATAGCGGGGACGGGCGGGGATTTGGATTTCTCAAGCAAAGGACGAGAAATGGTTGTCGGTTGTAAGGCCGCCACTATTTTACCACTCTCATGAGCAGTCTGCGGTGCAATCAATGCAAGCGTCAATATTACAATAGATAAGTATGTACCAATAGGTGTGTTTTAATTTCTAGCTGTAAAAATAAGAAAATTGCTTAGATAAGCAACTTTTTGCTTTTAATCTATCTTTGGAAACAGACGTGATAGCTGTATAGCATGCTCATTTTTCCTTGTCTAGGGCAGAAATTGCTTCATTCCTCCTCCTTTGGGAATTTAACCTATTTATAACATATTATTTAATAGCTGTCAAGGTATTAAATCAGGTTCCCGTATTAGGCATATTTAATAAATCTTCTTTTAAGACTTAGACTTAATTCTGCCCTTGGCTGACACGAATGATGACTATAATGATCGCAATCACAAAAGTAAATGAATAAATCCCCTCAATGTATACGAGGATACGAGACCCAAAAGCCAAAGAATAACGAATAAAATTGCGATAGTTTCGAGCATCCTTTAAACCGAGTGAACGTATAGTGAATCGCTCGAAATGTGTCCTGCAAACTTTGATAAAATAAAAACACACCCGAGAAGGCCCAGATGTGTTTTTATTTTATCTGCCGAGTTGGAGCTTCAGTTGCCCCTCGCTTTTCAGAATAGAATTGGGCTTAACTTCATCCTTCTGATCTGTTTTTGAGTCTTCATTAATCTGGAGATTAATCTTCGGTTGAACCCTAAGCTGGATTTTTAAATTTTGTTCAGCCTTAATAAGAAGTTTTGAGTTTTCGGCCATTTGTTGAGCTTTTTGGAAAATTTCAAAACTTTCAGTATAGGCTTTAGCCGCAAATCGCGCCTTGCCCTCTACCACAGCCGCCTCTGCTGCCTCAACCTCGGCCTCGGCCCCAATAACTGCCTCCTCACCCTTTTCGTTCTTAGTTCTTTGTATAACCCGTTTTACTTCGGCAATAGAATTTTCAGCAGCTTTTAACTTTTCTTCTGCCGAAACCTTTAAATAAGTTTTGTCCTCTGTGGCAATTCCTGCCTCTGCCTGAGTACGTGCCTCGGTAGTAGAGCGAGTAGCTGCTTCAATCTGAGTAACAATTTCTTTTACTTCTTCTTTATTTTCTTGGCTTTCTTCACCAATTTGCACCAAAATTCCTTGATGCGCACGAAGTGAAGTTTCAAATTCTGAACTTACTTCAGCTGCAGTAGTAAAATCCTTTTGGGATTTGATTTCAGATACGTGCTTTTGTACGGCTTCAGCATGCACCGCAAAGTCTGCTTGCAGTTTGGCGTTGGTTTGAGGATCTATTTTGCCCTCAAGCGTTAGTTTTTCCGCTTCTTCAAGTCGACGCTCGGCACGAGTAGCCTCCCATTGAGCCTTGCCCTGACTTGAAACTGAAAGCCAACCCCGAACTTCCTCGTTAATATTTACTTTTACGGGATACAGAACATCCCCAGGTAGCGTTTTCTCTGCCGCAAACGATACTCCGCTTCCGGCCAGAAGTGCAATAATAATGATAAGTGGCATAGTGTGTAATCGAATATGATTAAATTTTTGTAAGAAACTCGACCATGTGTAAGCCTCCTGTAGAGTATGACGGGAAGGCAGGTCAACTCTTACGGGGTTCTTTTGTATAAACGACAAAAGTACCTCACGAGTTTTTTGTTTTTCCTCTTGCGTGAGTGTAATACTTTTTAATTTTTTAAATTGTTCTTCAATTGTCTTCATGTATGTTTTCGATATTTTCATTTTCCAAAAAATGACGAACTTGTTTTAGTCCCCGATGAATACGTACTGAAACCGCATTTTCACTCTCTCCTAAGATAAGACCAATCTCCTTGGGAGATAACTCCTCAAGATAGCGCATCACTATAACATCTCGATAGCGGGGATCAATTTTTTGCAGCATACTTTTGGCCTCTGTATCAACTTCCAATTGGCCAAAAAACCGATCTTCGGCACCGGGTTCAAATCCTTTTTCTTGTAAATCTTCAAGCGACGACTCTTTCTTTGCTTTTTTCCATTCATCAATTACCAAACGGGTGGCAACTTTATAAAGAAACGCTCGGATGTTTTCAATAGCTCCACCATCAGCCATATATTTCCATGTCTTGGTAAAGGTTTCTTGCATGAGGTCGCGCGCCCGTTCCCGATCGTGGACTCGGAAAAAGCAATGTCGAAAGATGGCATCGGCATGTTGATCGTACGCCTGTACAAATTGTTCCATGGTTGTAACGGGTGTCTCCATACTCTATGACGAAAAAGCCTTATAAATCTTACATGCTAGTTGGACTTAAGAGTATATAAGCGGGTTGGAACCGTACACGTAAGTCTTAAGAGACTCGATTAATTTTAGCCTCATCCACGACCATTAAACTTAGCTCTAGTATGTTTAATTTTAAAAAAATTAAACAAAAAGATATCGCAATTATAGCAGGTTTGGTGTTACTTCTCATAGGTGTGAGGTGAGGAATCCCGCACGTAAGCTTGTGATGCCCACACAAGTATTTTCTTACAGTAGAAAGCCGTACTAAACAAAAAAAATACCGCATATTATTGCGGTTCTATACCTGCTCCAAACCCATTGGCCAAAAGTGCACCCTTTCTGATTAGCGATCGCTTCAATCCCCCCTTACTGCCAATCTCGGCCATATGTTCGCGATCGCGACTCACAATTTCGCCACCCTTGCGACCAGCGAAGCGAGCCTCTTCAGGAGTGAATTCATGGGCAGTGCCCTTTTTGTGCGCAGCACGTCCGCCCTTGCTTGCGATTTCACGCTTCTTAGCTTCATCCATCGAGGCAAACCCGCGCGTTGAAGTTCCCATGTGATACTCTCCATTAAGGTACCAAAAGTAGGATATACAATCTCTACTTTTCTGTCAAGCATTGCGTCAATCTCATAATTCTACTTAATAAATGAAGTAGATCCAATAATCTTTTTTTGAATTTCTCGTTTTAAATCGTAATCCGGAAATCAAAAGACCGCTGGGAGAACCAGACGGTCATGTTAAAGATCCCTATAGTCTGCTCGCAACACGCGAACAAAATCAGAAAATCGTGGATCAAGACTGATGTCATGATGCCATGCAAGATCAATTGAAGGATCGAGTAAGTTGTAGTCTTTTTTGATATACGCTCCGGGAATTTTGGTTCCATCCGCACCGCTGTCTCTGCCAAGCATGATGATTCGGTCGGCAACCATTGCTGCAGCCACAAGATCGTGGGTAATAACCAGAACAGTACTCAATTCATCAGATTCGGAAACTTCCCATAGAAGTTTGCAGACCTCAAGGATCGCATTAGGGTCAAGCCCTGAAAAAGGTTCATCCATAATAAGAAAATGGTCGCTTGAAAGAAGTTGCTGCGCAATTGCTGCGCGCTGGCGTTGTCCACCAGAAAGTTGCCTAGGAAATTTATTCCACTGCTCTTTCAATTGAAAGCGCTCAAGAAGCTTTTCTGCTTGCTCTTTGGCTTCTGCTTCTGATTTGGATGTTTTACGCGCCACCTTCATCAAGTTGCCCCACACTCTCCGATGTCGTATAAGCGGATAATCCTGAAAGACAAAACCCACATATCCTGCTTGTGTTGGAATCTGTTCGAGTCCTAAGAGAATTTCTCCACTCACCGTAGCAGCGTGATTTTCGAATCCAGCGACAAACTTCATGAGTTCCGATTTTCCTATTCCCGAAGGACCAAGAATTGCCATAACTTGCCCTTGTTTTATGTCTGGGGTATCAGGACGCATGTAATCTCTAATCTGGAAACTGATGTCTCGAAGGATAGGTACACTTCCAAAAGAAAGAGATACATTCTTTACCGTTAAAAGTGGATCGCCGATGTTGTAGGTAAACATGCTAGCGCTCCTTCCCAATAAATTCATGCTTAAATATCTTACGAATCAGAAAACCAAGTCCTTGATCAAGCGCAAAACCAAACCCCCAAATAGTAAATTGAATCGCGTAGAGGTTAGCTATATTCATAAATTTGGCTGCATCAGCCATCAGCTTACCAAGTCCTCCTTCAGAACGGACAAGACCCTCAACCACCATGAGCATGAGACAGGCCATCGCTATGTTTTGTTTGACGATCACTGCGACAGAATACGCTTCTCCCACAATTACCATCTCCCAGACGGCTTCCAACGTTCCCATGCGAAGGGTCTTGGCATAGTCAAATGTTGTATCTGGTATGGAGATCACCACTTGAGCCATAGAACTTAGAATGTAGGGTGTCACTCCATAGACAATGATAGCAACCTTCAACCAGTGACCACCACTCAAATAGACAATCAGAGCAAACAGAATCCCGGAGATCCCATTAAATCTGGTCCGTGCAATATGTTCGACAAGTGGTCGAAACAGGGGTACACGCACGAGATAAGCAAGAGGGAGTCCAAAGAGAATGCTCAAGAGAGTACCTTCGATGACTGTCACAAGACTTGATTTTATATCCTCTGCAAATCCACCAAGCCAGTAGTCTTTGAGTGCAATAAACGTCTCAAGAGGAGATGGGATGAAAGGCCCGGCTATACCAGCCCAGCCAATTACAAAAACGAGAATCCAAACTATTCCAATTAGCTGTAATATTTTTGAAGGAGCTGCACCATTGTAGGTTATGAGAGCTTTGAGTGTTTTCCCCAAGGCTTCATCCCTCCTTTCAAGACGCACATCTAGTGCATCTTTCTGACTTCCCTTTCACAAAGGAAAAGAAATTTAGAAAGATGTCGGTCGCGCAGGGCAGTACGTCCTGCGCGACCGACGTTGTTGTTCCCTCCTTGTCGCCTTGTTGGCGACGTCTAGTTGCCGAGGATCACCTCGACACGACGATTCCGCTCGAAGCAGGCCGCCGACTTCTCGGAGCAAACCGGCTTCTCCTGGCCGAACCACTCGATGTCGATGCGGTCCCGGTAGTTGACCGGATCACGCTGTTCGAGCGCCATCCGGACGGCCGCCGCGCGATCGCGCGACAGCGTCATGTTGTGCTGCGGAGTCCCCGTGATATCAGTGTGCCCCGCAAGCTTGATCTTGGCGCCACCTGCCAAGATGTTCTCCTTGTGCATCCCGTCGATCGCGCGCTCGGCATCGGACGTGAGCTTCGCGCTCCCAACCTCGAAGTTGATGGTGTAGGACTTCCGTGCCATCTCCCTCGTGATCGGACCTTCGAACGTCGGCAGGTCGGGCCGCCCGACGTCCTTCGTGCGAGCAGCGATCGCCTGGATGTAGCGAGTGTTGAGGATCTGGTGCAGAGGAACGTACTTCGGCAGGTCCGCCGAGTAGTAGTGCTTGGCGAGCTCCGCGAAGTAGTTGTACGACGCCTCGTAGAGGTTGGTCGTCCCCTTCATGCCGAAAAGATGCAGGTTGTCCGCGAGGTCGTGGACCTTGGAGCCGCCGAGGGTGACCCGGTTGCCCTGGGAATCCGAAACCTCCTTGCCCTTGAACATCTCATACCAATACTGCGGTCCGGCGCCCGAGACTGCGAAGACCTCGGCCGCGATACGCGACGCCTTGCGAAGCGCCTCGTCCGACTGCTTGATCTGCTTGCCGGCCTCGAGGGTCGCCTCGAGGATCGCGATCACCGTCGAGGGGTTCGTGTTGTTCCACTTCTTCACGCCCACCAAGACCATTGGCATCTGCCAGTTGTACTCTTTGGTCGAGGCGAGCGTGACGAGACCGCCACGCTTCAGAACCACCTCGCCGTCGGCAGGGGTCCAGAGCGCAGCACCGTCGGCTTCCTTCGTCACCGTGTCACCCGGCTTGTGCTTGCCGTTCCGGGTGACCTTGAGCGTTGCCTTGAATCCGGTGACGTACTTGGCCGCGGCGTCGTCGTTGTCCTTCGAGTAAATGAAGTTGACGCTGTCGGGGTCGTAGTACTCTTCGGACGGATTGATGGCGAGTCCGTTGTCGCGGATGAACTTGAAACAGGTGTTGATGTCGCCATCCCCCTTGACGCCGACGATCACACCGCCACGCATGTTCTTCGGATCACCCCCGTGGTGCTTCGACCAGGAGGGCGGCCCCATGCACTTGTCCTCGCCGAGCGACTTGCCCGGCGACCCCACGAGCTCGAGTCCGTACTCGGGCCCGAGCTTCAGGAGCGTCTCCTGGAGCGGCGTCAAAATTGCGCCGCCCGCGTCGCCCATGAAAGAGATGAAGTGAACTCCGTCTGTGGGCTGCGGGTTCGACTTGAGGGCGTTGGCGAAGGCCGAGAGGCTTCCGCGATACTTCTCCATATCGTCCTCGACCACGAAGCACAGGTTCTTCACCCCGTGCCGATACATGACCGACTCCTTCGTGGTACACGGACCGCCGTTCGCGAGCAGGAGGCCTAGACCCGCGTTCCACTTCAGTACCTGGACGTTGATGCGTCCACTCGCGTTGACTCCCGCCGAAGCGGAGGCCGTGGACGTGCTGGTCTGCACGACCGGACGCGAGCCGTCAGGCTCGGGGATGTTCGGCAGGTCGCGACCCGTGTTGGGTGCGACCGACGCCACCACCGGCGCCTTCTTGGGGACATACTTGTCCCAGACCAGGAGGCCTCCGAAGACGCCTCCGACCACGATGATGATCGCGACGATGAGCTTCACCGGACCACTTGCTCTGAGTGCCATCTTCCTGTCCTTTCTGGCCGTCGCCTCGTGTTCAGCGGGCGGCAGCCTCTTCACGTTAGTTGTGGACCTTCACCTCTTGAACTGATCAGCCCACTTGCTTCTCGGCCGCGCGACGACAGGGACCCCTTCCGCAACACGCGGCAAGGGCAGAGCGAGATCGACCATGTTGTGAGGGTCGGCCGCCTCTGCCAAAATCAGCTGCTTGTTGACACCGAAGATCTTCATGCTGTGGTCGAGCTTGGCCTCCCAGTCCTCGAGCATCGTCAGACCTTCGGCCTCGATGATGCCGTTCTCGACATCAACCGACTGCATGAACCGCTCCGACATATCCATGAAGTGCTCGATCTCGGCTTCCCAGGCGCTCACCTGGTCGGCATTGACCTGCTGGGCCATCTCGAAGAGCGCGAGCTCGTTCGGATTCCCCACGAGGGCCGAGCGGGCAGCGCTGTAGGCCGAGTAGGCGTCGTGCAAGGCGGCTCGCTCATCCGCCGCCAGCTCGACCTCTGCCTCCATGTCACGGATCTTGAAGTCGATGACGTCGTAGAGCTTCTTCAGGAAGCGGTAGAGGCCCTCCATCTTCGTCTGCACGGTCTTGTAACGGACCTCCTGGTGTTGCAACCGCCCGCCCTGTCGAACCTGGAAGACCTGCTCGAGCGAGGCACCTTCCTTCCTGGCCTTACTGGCTTTTGCCATGGCGGTCTCGTGACCGCTCGTGGCCTTGGTCACCCGCTCCCCCATGCGGTTGATGGCCTTCTTGAGGTCGCCCATTCGCTCGTAGAGGGTCTTCTGATCCCGCTTGCGGCGCTGGACGAATGTGCGCTGGATCCCGATGGGATCGATTTCGATGAAGGCCTGTGTGAGACGCCGAGCGATCGACTGGAACGCGTAGATGATGGTGAAGCGCAGGAGGTACGCGAGGACGATCATCCCCCCCAGCACCCCCGAGAGCGCCAGACCAGCGATCAACAGTCCCAGTGTGGTCAGCAGGTTCTCGAGTGCGACGACGACTGCACCGCCGAAGAAGTAGAAGAAACCGAGCGTCCCCGAGATGAGCATCGCGATCATTCCAGCTCCACCCCATCCCTCACGACGCTCCCAGAATGACTTGGGAACGATACTTCCTCCTGGCATGTCCATGATGACCCTACGCTCCTTTCATGTGCGCGATTCGATCGCGCTCGGACGTGAGCTTCAGTCTGAGGGCGTCCACGGCGGCAGTGAAGCCTGCCTGCGCGCCTTGCCCTCGCTGCCGGTCGGCTTTGACCGTACCCTCCAGCCCCTGCAACTGCGTGGTGAGCCGAGCGATCTGTTCCCGAAGTGCCGGGATCTCCCGTTCCTTGGTCGTGATCTCTTGCTCCTGGCGGGCGACTTCCTCCCCGAACTCGCGGGTCGAATCATCGAGTCGCGCGAGATGGTAATTCAGCGCCTCGACGACCGTAGCGGGCGTGAGAGCTGAGTTGGCCGCGAAGGCGGCTCGAAGCCGCTGGTCTTCAGGCAGGAACGAGAGCTTCGCAACAGTCGCGAGGAGCACCTCGTACGCAGTCTCCTTGTCGGGGTCGAAGACATCGACCTCGAGCTGGTGATAGATCCCCGGATCTACCTGTTGTGCGGTAGCCACAGCTGCCACTTCCGTGACAACAGACGTCCGCAGCGTAGGTGAAGCGGCGGTGACAGGTTTGACCCCTCCCGCGGTCGGTCCCTCGTTGGGAACTTCGACCACAAGGTGAGCGCTTACGGCCAACTCCTTCAAGTACTGGCCCCATCCTGGCATGTTGTATCTCTCCTCTTGTCCGATCAGTTTGAGTCTCGAACGTTTCTACCGGACTGCCGATTTACTACACCGCCACGACCAATTCGTAGCGTTGAAGTCAAAATTTCATACAAAATTCAAAGATCTAAACAGTGATAATATAGGACACTTTATTAAAAAAGTCAAGAAGCATAAAAACCAAAACCGCCTGGGTAGGCGATCATTTTTTTAAAAATCCATCCGAAATTCTTTGCCGTAATCTTGGAATCCAAGCTCAAGATATAGTTGATGCACGAGTGGTCGATTGAGTCGCGATGTTGCTACTAACTTATAGCATCCTTCGTGACGAGCTGTTGCAATTACTTCTCGCACCAGGGCTGATCCAATCCCCTTGCCACGTTTTGATTCCTCAACCGCGACATCTTCAAGTAATCCGAAGGGTTCTTGGTGTAAATCATTTCTCATTATATATAAGTAGGCGTGGCCAATTTCTCTACCCTCGCTAGTGTGCGAAAATCGAATACCTCGAACTACTATTTCTTTTTGCTCAATCATAGAAGATTAGTTGTTCTGCTTATTTAACAGCATAAAATCACTATTGGTTTTAAAACATAATAGCTCCGATGGCCATCGGAGCTATTCAATTATAGAGGGCAGCCGTTGCTCGCTCTGCGGTAAGCAGAATCTCCATTCCTGTTTCTGTTGGTCTCAGTTCGTATTCTGTCAATTCCATATACCCAGCTTCAAGAGCAAGATCAATCTCCATAAACGGCGTATCAATTTCTTCCAAAGTAACCTTTATTCCACACTCAAGAGCTCGATGATAAATTATCTTCATCGCAGAATGCCCCGATACATAGAGTTCTCTTTTTATGCCCGAATCTTCGCTCGTCTCAATCTTCTCGTTGATTACAAACCCTAGTATCTCTACCAGAGTACAAATATTGGCGAAAGTCAGGGCACTTTGAGAAAACAACCTCCAGTTTTCAGGAGAAAACATCTCTGTCATTTCAGAAATTGTTGACGGATCAACAACTCCCTCTAGGTCCCCTATCACATTTTTAACACTTACGGGGTGCATTCTATCTACCGGTATGATAAGACTTGGAAGCTCGTCTGTTTCTTCACACACATCAGACGGAAAATCTACAACACCATAACTATCATCACGATTGAAGCCATATTCTTGCCACCACTGATGTGCTGCGGGTCGATGTATTGCAAGGATGGCAAGCACCATCTTTTGAGAAACAACATACACATCCCTTACCACACCCCTTTGAGCATTTTTGCATTCATATTCAAACTTTGCAGGACCAAGAAGTGGAAGTACCAATCCCCTAAACGCTTCTCGAGCCCAAAGAGGCGCCTCGCCTTCTGGCGGCTTCATTACTCGAATACAGACAAACGGAGAACTCGTCACTCTTTTGTGTATACGTACTAATTTTTATATATCAGAAAATCACTAAGAAATGAAGAGTAGCTCTTGGTACTAACCCTTCACTATATGAATATTAAACATGGGGTTTTGCAGTGCTCCCCACAGTCTGACCCACAAAAGCAAAAAGGCTTCAGTGCCACGAGCACTAGAAATATCGCCAAGATCAATAATATTTTCTTTTTTCCAACCAAACGAGGTGATAAGGTTGATGACCTCGGATTTTGCCGATGTCTCATTTCCCCCTATCAATACATTGTGGTCTCCAGAAACCAAGCTTGAATTTACCATAAGCGAAGCGTTCATGGTGTTGAAGGCTTTGACCACTTTAGTATTGGGAAAAGCTTTTTGGATTTCCTCCCCTAAAGATGTGGTATTGCAGATCGTAAGTGTCGGCGGCATGCCTTTGGAAAAATTGAGAGGATTAGCAACGTCAATCAAAATTTTCTCTGACAAATTTTCTTCACCTGCTTGTTGTAGTGCTTCAAGTGAGTGAGCTCCAGCCGTACAATTAAAAATCAATTCGCCGAATACAGCAGTGTCTTTAAATGTACCTATTGATGCCTTGGGTCCTGTTTTTTTAACCCACTCTTGAGCTTTGGGATTACCCTCTTCTCGTGATCCCATCGAAACGTCGTGACCAAGTTCAATTAATTTTGAACCAATAGCTTGGCCAACCATACCGGTACCCAAAATTCCTATTTTCATAAAGATGGTGTTAGTTAATAGTATAATCTTTACTATAGCAGCAAATTGAATACTTGATTAAGATACGCTAAAAGAAAATCGCCGATGCACTATGGCTGGCGATCTACTTTATTCGGTATCAAGAACACTGACAATTCCTTCCCTAAACAACTCAAGCTCTTTGCCTGCCTGAATAAAGAGTAGAAAGTGGACTATCGCTTCACTCCATGGAATTCCTTGAACATCTTGGCTAAGAAAAATTTTGCACTCGATTTGAGTATCAAGTGTGTGATACTTGCCGCTTGGTAAAACCTCATGCGGTATAAACCTTACAACTCCCCGGAAGCAAAGTTGAAACATATATATTCCATAGACCCCTTTTATCGTTACTCTTTGCAATTGTCGTGCCTCTTCTCTCTGTGTAAGAGTTAAGAACTTTTCAAGTTCTTCGCGTGCCAAAGCTTCCGTACGTCTTTCCTTTATTACAGTCAAAAATGCGAGTTTAAGAATTAGGATAGCTATAAGGACAGCCGCAACTAAGGGAGCAGAATATAGTAAATAAATAGCAAGCATTTTTCTTCTGCCAAAGGAGCTATTTAAAAACTAAAATATAAGCCTAATTCTGTCAACCGTCTCCTGCCCACCTCTTTAAAATTCTAAAAGATCAAGGCGAGATTTTAATTTAAAAAATACCCCTTGGGGGTATGTTACATCGTTCCAATAAGTAGTTTACTCCATTTATCCCAAAGCTCATTACATACCCGCTCAGCAGTCTCGATGTTGGGAAAAGGAATCTTGGCCTTCATTACTCGGGCATCCTCAAAGACTTCATCGATATAAGGAGGTCGTCCCCACCCATGCCGATCAAGACAAGTTAGGGTCTCGACTACAGAGTGGAAAATATCATGGTGAGGCTGGGTAGTATCGTCTCTACTTCTTTTGTCATCAGTAAACCACAAGACCCCTAGACAACTATAACCACGCAAGACTCGGAGATGCCGTTGTGGATTGGCAAACCGCCACTCAAAAATTGGGCTTCTGTGCCGTGTTTGATTGAGATTCATAAACCAACTTTCATCCTGGACATGAATTGCCGCCGGAGATGTTTGGCTCATGTATTGTATTCGCATGAACTAAATTAGGATTAGCATGTCTAATCCTAATTAGTCAAATTTGAAACGTTGGCCTACTACAAAAAATCCTAAAATAACTATAAGGCCCACTACCCATCCAAAGAGTAAATGAGACACGAGTTGTCCTTCGCGCTTCTCTACCTCATCCAGTGACCTTCCCACCAGAACAAAGTTTTTCGATGTCTCTCCGGCGTATTTTATAACCATAGCGCTACGCACGTCATCTCGTGGCTGCCAGGTTATACGGTCCTCGCCGTGGTTTTTGCTATATTCAAATACACCTTTGGGCGGAGCAGGAGTTTCTCCGGCAAGTTCAGCAGTTGAAAGGAGTGATTTTCCGTTCTCATCATAAATAATAACGAAAGGTGCTAGACTCTTTGCAATATCAATGTGGGCTGGAAGACTAAGCGAAGTAATCGGAGTTCCTCCCTCAAGACTCAAAGCAATGTCGCGAGCCATCTGAATTTGCGGATCATTGGCACCTTGGCGAAAACTTTGCTGTACTGATCCATAAATCATTCCCGTAAGAATCGTAAAGATGATCAATGAAAGAATTGAAAAATAAGCGTACTTCATACTAATAAAACACAACCCAAAGAAGAAAAGTTGCTAATTTAACGATCAGAAACTATAGCCCTGAATTGCTATACAGACTCAAGAACTGCGGAATGACGAATATCAATCCAATAAGCGGAAGCACGATAACCGCAACCGAGATAATGAGTGTCCACAAAAAATACTGACGCATCTTACGCACATCATGCAAAAGCGCTTCGAGTTTAACCCCCTGTTCTTCTATTTTTTTTAGAATTTCTTGTTCCATACCATTTATAGTATCAAAAATTCCCCAAAACAAAAAACCGCCCCCTTAGGTGCGGCTCGTTTCTTTTAGACTTCGACCGGTACTTCAAGAAAATCAGGTAATTTACCTTCTGTGATTTTCTCTGCTGAAAGAAACACACAATCCCTGCTATGGCTGAGAATTTTTTTCTCATCTTCCGTCAAGGAGCCTTGGCCTTGGCGTGTATCTATCAAAATTAACTTAACTTGAGGTCTTAATGCCTGTCTCAAGTATCGAAACACCCCGAACAAAACATTCTTGCCTGGATTTTCATCACGAAAGAACACAAAAAGAAAATTTACTCTTCTTTCATTGGCAAAACGAGCTTCGATACCAATACCCCGAATAGGATCTTTCATTTGGGCATTATCCACTGAGTCAGCGTATACCACAGAGACATCGTTTCGGCCGAGCAACTCGCAGAGCTTCCCAAAATAGATGAGAAGAAGGTCAGATATCCAGTAATGATCCCCATAGTCTCCCATAACAGTTACCATAGCTTTACGTGTCTCTGACATCTTCAATTTTCGGAGAACCGAACTTAAGATAACTCATTTGTACTACTTCGTCAATACAACCAAAACAAAAACCGCCCTTTAGGTGCGGTCATAGTAGTAACAACTAATTAAGGAACAAGTCAAACTTTCCACTCATGCATTCTACCAAACAGCTCATCCGAAACAAGCTGCTGCGGAGGGTTTAAAATATATCTTTGATTTTCTTCATCAAAGATTTCTCGGAACCCATGCTTCTTATAAAAATCTCGCACGTGACATTCGTCTATGGTAACAATAGAAAGTTGTCGTTGAATGATTTGCGAAAGTACTACTCGGCCCAACCCCTTATTGCGTGCTCGCTCGCAAAGATACACCACAACCCCGTCGGGCAATTCAAGTACAACTCCGTTGATGGTGAGATTACAAAACACCGGTCGTAGTCTTCCTTGAGTAAGTATCTCCTCTTTGCCAATTTCCTTCAGGTGCTCTCGATACTCTTCCTTACACTCGAGCCAATCCTGTTCGAGCGCATTGAGAGTCACCTCATCAAAACCCAGAAGTGCTCCGTGATGCAAAAGCTCAACGGAAATGTCATGAGAAGGACTATCCCCCACTACGCGGATAATTTCGTCAGCTTCTTCTTTTACCCCACATGGATAGGGAAACGAGGTTTTATGGGAAAAATGCCCCCAAGGGTTATGGAAATGTAGAAGATAGCGCATGTGAGGAAAACGCTGGTACAAGGCTTCTTGAATGCCGGTATCGATGGAGGATTTATATGGCCCTTCGCACAATACGCGAACCGTATCAAGATCAACTCGTACGAGACAAGAATCTTTCGGAGCAACTTTGCTTTTATCATATCCCCGTGGAGTAACCACGATTCTTTCGGCCATTCGCATCGATACGTTACCCGAACTGTCATAAAGCATCCCAGAATTTTGAGCAAAGCGTAAAAGGCGGCTAAATCGCGACAACTCCTCAATGGGTATAGGAGCGGCTCCTTCATTGTGGACAGTTTCAAACCAGGTAACTCTTTCGCGCTTTTTTACAAAAGCAACCAACTGTTCTGCAACTTGTTGACGATGACCAACAAGGTTGATTGCTCCACCTTCTGCTGTCACCAAAACCACTGGATGCATGCCGCCTTTTAGATTTTTTCCATCGTTTGCAACTGTAAGGTTCAGACGCGCTCGCTTGTTTTGTTTTAAAGCAGCATCAACAAGTTCACGCCACGATACTCCAGACAAAAGTTTAAACCCAACAATAAAAGCTTCCTTGCCAAAATGCTCTCGCAAGGTATCAAGAATTTTGGGAGTACGCTTTAACCGAAGTACAAGTTCCTCGCTAGCAGAAGAGATCTTACCCTGAATAGGATCAGCAGGAGTAAAGTCCGAAACCGCAGCGGCGTGAAAGATAATGTCTGCCTTTCGACGAACACGCATTATGTCCTGAAGACTGGCAACACTTGAGAAAAAAGTATGACGAACATCAGGAATTGAGAAACCAGCATTAAGAGGAACTTCTGGAGCACACACAACCGAAACATCCAAACCTAATTCGGCGAGAACACGAGCAATAGCGTAGCCAAATGTCCCCTTCGAACGATTAGTCAGAACACGAACATCATCAAGCGGCTCTTTGGTTCCACCTGCGGTGACAATAGCCGTACGCTTTTGATCACTCATCACTATTTCCTTATATAATGAACCAAAACATTCATACCATTTTCGGCGTTTTTGGTCAAACAAAAATACCGCAGGCCTGAGCCGTGCGGGAAAAATTGTTAACTCTTAAAATCACAAATATAAAGTTGAAACTCCGCGGGGTTTTATTTCTTGAGTTGAACCCGAAGACAAAGTCGCGATACATGCACCACATTTACAGCCATTCTTTTTCATCTCTTCGCGGTCATCGGGTAAAGCCTGTACACTAAAGAATTTGTGTGCACGAGCAATTATCCAATCAGGAGCTGGTGATTTTAAGAGCTCGCTACCAATAAGTGTATGAACAAGATCAAGTGCCTCAATAATGGTGGCAGTTGCTTCTTCAGATGAAAGCGAGTCTGTCCGATGCGGGATTAGAATTTCACTCATTGCCATAGAATATTAGAACCAAAACAAAAATAGCACACGAGTGCTAGTTTATCAACACGCGCGAGCATTACTTCTTCAGTACCTTCTTCCGAATCCGTACGTTCTTTGGAGTAATTTCCAAGTACTCATCTTCGGCCATCACTTCAAGTCCGCGCTCAAGCGTGATTTTAAACGGCGGTGTGAGTTGAATTGCCTCGTCCGAAGCAGCCGCACGTATATTAGTAAGTTGTTTTCCTTTAGTAGGATTTACCCAAAGATCATTGCCTTTGGCAACATTGCCCACGACCATCCCTTCGTATACTTCGCTTGCAGGATCAATATAGACCACTCCTCGTTCCTGCAAATTAGCAAGCGAAAATCCAAGAGCCTTGCCGCCAGCCATAGAAACCATTGATCCTACTTCGGTTTTTTTGATTTCACCAGCAAAGGCAAAAAATCCAAGCACGCGACTGGCCAAAATCCCCTGACCTCGGGTATCTACCATAAATTGGTTACGGTATCCCAACAGTCCACGCGTCGGAATTTTAAAAATTAAACGCATTTGAGTTCCGGTCTCCTTCATCTCCATCATAATTCCCTTTCGTTTGCCCAATTTCTCAATAACCGTTCCTGAAAACTCTGCTGGGACATCAACTACAGCCTCTTCAAATGGCTCTGATATTTGCCCATTTTCTTCTTTAATGATAACGTGCGGCTGCGAAACTTGTAGTTCATACCCTTCGCGCCGCATATTCTCGAGCATGATGGCAATATGCAACTCCCCTCTTCCGTAGACCATAAAGTAGTCAGATCCACCAACTGGCGGAGAAAAGTCAACTTTGAGTCCTACATTAATTTCAAGTTCTCGCTCAAGGCGTTCTTTGATTTGGCGTGAGGTGACAAATTTTCCTTCGCGTCCCGCAAAAGGAGAATCATTAACTAAAAATTGTAAAGAGATGGTTGGCTCATCAATGGTGATCGCCGGAAGCGCTTCCTGATCTTGCGTAGCGCAAATCGTCTCCCCGATATCAACACCGGGGAGTCCAGCAACCATTGCAATATCTCCGGCGTAGGCCTCATCAATTTCTCTTCGTTCTGTTCCCAAAAAACTAAAAATTTTGGTAATTTTTCCGGCAACAGTTTCTCCTGAAAGTTTCTTTAAAAAAACACTACCACCTTTGCGGATTGTGCCTTCGTGAATCCGACCGATTGCGAGTCTCCCTAAATAGTTATCGTACCCCAAATTAAATGGTTGCATTCGCAAGGGTTTGGTCGCGTCAGCCGGAGCTGTATGAATTTTTTCTAATATAGCATCAAGCAGCGGTGTTAAATCTTTAGAATCATCAGTCAACTTGGCTTTGGCAATTCCCTCGCGGCCGATAGCATAAATAGTAGTGAAATTAAGTTGCTCGTCATTAGCCCCCAAGTCCAAAAACAATTCAAAAATCTGCTCATGCACGATATCGGGTTGAGCGGCTGGTTTATCAATTTTATTAATAACCACGAGAGGCTTTAGTCCAAGCTCAAGCGATTTTTTTAAAACAAAGCGTGTTTGCGGCATTGGACCTTCTTGGGCATCTACAACCAAGATCACGCTATCAATGGCGCGTAATACCCGCTCAACTTCTGATCCAAAGTCAGCGTGTCCCGGCGTATCCACAATGTTGATTTTGGTATCTTTATAATAAATAGAAGCGTTTTTGGCATAAATCGTAATGCCGCGCTCAAGTTCGAGCGCGTTATTGTCCATACTGGCTCCTTCTTTGACCGAGCCGCACTGCCGCATAATGGCATCCGTAAGAGTAGTTTTCCCATGGTCAACGTGGGCTATAATTGCGATATTTCTTATGTCCATACAACAAAAAAATTCCGAGAATTTTAATTTACAATTTACAATTTCTAATTTTCAATAAATGTTTCATTGAATCATTGAAAATTGATTGTCCGCCAGAGGCGGAGCCGCCTTGGGCGGAAAAATTGAGAATTGAAAATTGTAAATTAATCTACCTTCGTCTGCGGTGACTGAAGTGTCTGTTTCCTCGAGAGTGAAAAGCTCGACGACTTTGCATATCAAATGCTTCATCGTGTAAAGAGCGTGGCTCGGTAGCAAGATTTTCAGGAGGTCGCAGACGCTCAATTTTTCTACCAAGTTTTCGTTCAATCACCTGCATATCTCGTGTCTCATCTGGCATAATAAACGTCGTTGCAATACCACTCTCTTCTACTCGTCCCGTTCGTCCAACCCGATGGATAAAATCTTCCGGAGCTTGTGGCATATCATAGTTGATGACGTGAGCAATGCCATGGACATGAATACCTCGTGCCGCAACATCAGTTGCAACCAACACGCGGTGTCGTCCACCTTTAAATCCTTCAAGAGCTTTGGTGCGTTGTGATTGGCTTTTGCCACCATGGATTACACCAGCATCCGCTCCTTGCTGTATTAGTTTGCGAAAAACTTTATCAGCACCATGTTTGGTTCGGGTAAATACCAAAAAAGTTCCGGTTTCTTTTGCTAAAAGATGTAACAGCAAGGGAAACTTTTGTTCACGCATCACTTCATAAATTCGTAGAGTTACGGATTCAGCCGGTCGTGATTGTGTACCGATTTCAACTCGTACAGGATTTTTCAAATATTCATGGACGAGTGGTGCAACCGCTTGATCTAAGGTTGCAGAAAAGCACATCGTTTGCCTCTCACGAGACATACTGTTCATAATATTGCGCATCTGCGGGAGAAAACCCATATCAACCATGCGATCAGCTTCATCCAATACCAAAATTTTGACTCCTCGCAAATCAACTAGTTTTCGACGTACATAGTCGTCCAGTCGCCCCGGAGTTGCAATCACAATTCGTGCTCCGTGTCTGATGCCTTCAAGTTGACGCCCTTCGGAAAGTCCGCCGACAACCAAAATTGCCGGAATTCCAGTTCCTCTTCCTATGGTTTTGAGTGTATCCAAAACCTGCATAGCAAGTTCTCGTGTTGGCAATAGTACGACCGCCTCAACTCCCCTGCCGGGATTACGCATAAGCCGATCAATAATTGGAATGAGAAAAGCGAGCGTCTTGCCGGTTCCGGTTTGTGCTGTTCCCAAAACATCGCGACCAATCAGTGCGGGATTAATCGCTGCTGCTTGAATCGGCGTTGGCGTAATGAATCGAGCGCGCTCTAAATTATCTTTTAGAACCGCAGGAACTGAAATTTCCGCAAACGTTTTAAAAGTGTGCGGTATTGGTTGTGGTTGTTTTTGATCTGTTGTAACTGGAGGCATATAGAGACTAACAAACAATCCTTCGGCAAGCTCAGGATTGCCCTAACGGGCAAAAATAAATCTGCTGTCTCCCAGCAGGCCTCTTTACAACATAAGTGTATCTATAAGAGCACGCGAGAGTCGTATATTCTTTTTTAATTCTAATTCGTGAGAATATACCAAAAACAGATGATTTCGTCTTGTAGGTACAGTATAACATATCTAATTCTGATAGTCAAATTAAAGCTGGCATGAATCCCGTTAGAGATGTGTGAGCCATTTTTTGTCCGAGCATACTCAAAAATCCGTCGTGCATTCGAAGTAGAAATTCATAATGTCAGCTTCAAATCTCTAACGGGATGAAGAATTTATATTGACTTAAAAGTTTATATATGCTATAATGAGCACGATCAGTTCCAATACTTTGTATCTTGTAGTACGTGTCAGCGCGGTGGTGGGTGCCCAAAGCAGTCCAACCCTAACCAGGAGGCAGGCAGATGCCGAAGAAGAGAGTGAAGAAGCAGAAGCGGCGGATCACGAAGGCTGAGCTCATGCGGCGGCTCAACGACAGGAAGGCCGAGATGGCCTTTCTGGAGCACGCAGCCGTTCTGAGCCGAGACTACGCGACCGGGCGAGACATCGAACTCAAGGTCTCCCATGGGGAGATCAGGCGGCTCAACACCGACAATCAGCGTCTCGACGAGCTCCACTCGACACGGTGTGTCGAGCTATCGCGGACGAACGACGAGCTCCGGAACATGTGGAGAGCCCACCGCGAGCAGGGCGACGTCCTCCGCGCCGAGGAGCGCCAGAAGCGGCAGCTCGAGGAGAAGGTGGCCCGGATGCAGGCCATCGGCGCCGCGCTCGGGATGGTCCTGCTGGCCGAGAAGGACGTCGGTGTGGATAACCTCACGGCCGCGATCAAGGACGTGCTCACTCACCAGGGTCACCAGGCGGTCGAGCACGGCACGGAGATCCACGCGGTCGTCCGTGCCAGCTACACCGGCCACGTCGACTGGCTCGCGTCTCAGGCCAACAGCCACGACAAGCAATCGGGCAGCCGTAATCCGGAGGAGACACTTCTGGACCTGCTGGAGGCCGCCGGCCTCGGTCACGGCGTCCAGGGGTTCCGCGACTCGCTCAGCCACCGCCACGGCAGCGTGCCACCGGCGGACTCGCTTTTGGGCGACCTCCTCAAGATGCTCCGCCGCGATGTGACGGGGCAGGAGGGACGTCACGTCGACGAAGGAGACCCGCTGGAGCTCCTGAGCCAGGCCGCCATGCGGGCCGGCTTCGGACGCCGCGGTAGCACGTTGCCGAGGGACGTCGCGAGTTTCCTCGAGGGCCTCGACTGAGCCGGGGCTAGAGCGCAACGCTGAACAACAACCGGACGCCAACGAAAGGAGGGCGTCCACAACATGAGCCGCACGGCACCCGCCGGCGGCTCTTTTAGTTTCTTTAAAAAATAAAACCGCCAATTGGCGGATTACCTTTTGCGATGATGGCCATCTATTCGTTCATATACTGCATACCAATCAGTTCTGATTTCGTGCTGTGCTTTTTCCAAAGTCACTCGATCACCACATACTTCATGATGGAGATAGTTTTCCACGACATCTTTCTCGTGAAAACCCGGTCGAGGATCAGCTGGCTGCGGCCACAAATTTTTCTGACTATTTGATCCACCCAAAACTAATGGAATAAAGTGATCAACTTCATAAGCGCCCTTGCGCACAGGCATTTTGATTCCATACGCCTTGTACACTTCCCTTTTGGTTCGTGTTGAGACGTCTCTAACGGTGGCAGTATATCCTGAAGTACATACTTTTTCTTTTGTGGCATTGGGATCGATGTCTCCTGGGGTGAGCCGAGAATCCGGGCGCTCCCGAAGCTCAAAATTTTGATGAGCAGTGTCTGTCTCAACGTCATCGTCAGCAACAGACCGGAGCTCCGTCAAAAGAAGACCAACCAAAACCGCTAAGAGAATGACGATCAGTAAAACCATAGCAGCCCGTCTCAAATCTTTCATTGATCAGGTTTTTTGTGCTCACAAAAAAATAGCACATTGAGCACTGTCTGACAAGAGATCCTTTATTGGACGGGTGGACTTTTTACGAGGTAATGAAATAATAGAAAAAGAGTTCTTTGATACAAGGAGTTTACTCATGTACCCCGCATCGCTTCGGATCAAATTTGCGCGCTCAAACGGATTTTACGAAGAATTAAAAAGAGAGGTACTAAACTATTTTGAGACTACACAAAAACCCTCTCGAGATCACCCCACAATGTACCTAAAGACAGCTCTCATGCTGATGTGGTTAGCAGGAGCCTACATTTTACTCGTTTATACTGCAGTAGGTTTTATACAAGGGATACTGTGTGCAATACTTTTGGGACTAGCCATGACCGGAGTGGGATTTAACATACAGCATGATGCCAACCACGATGCGCTTTCAAAAATTTTGTGGATAAATCGAGTGTTGGGATTTTCTCTTGATCTACTGGGCATGAGTTCATATGTATGGAGGTGGAAACACAACAAAACACATCACTATTATCCTAATATCCCGCAGGTGGACGACGATATTGAGACCAACGGCATTGGTCGACTTGCTCCACTTCAGCCCCACAAATGGTTTCATCGTTTCCAACACATATATCTTTGGATTCTATATGCGTTTCTGTTGATCGGATGGCAGTGGATTGAAGATTTCCGCAAGATTATCCGAGGGGAATTAAAGACAAGAAAGTTTCCTGAAAGAAGGGTAAGTGAACTTGTGGTATTTATTCTTGGCAAATTGGTGTTTGTCTCATTCGCACTTGCAATCCCGCTTGTATTTCATCCGTGGTGGGCGGTTATACTTGGATGTCTTTTTGTAAATATTGTCTTTAGCGCTTCGGCAACATTTATCTTGCAGCTTGCACACTGCGCAGAAGAAGTACAATACACAACAGTAGATCAAAATACTGAAACAGTTGCCATTGATTGGACCCAGCATCAACTTAATTCAACAGTCAATTTTGCTCCAAAGAATTGGTTTCTGACCTGGTTTCTCGGTGGACTTAATTTTCAGATCGAGCATCACCTCTTTCCGTCTATATCACATGTTCACTACCCCAAGATTGCACCCATCGTCCAACGTATGTGTAGTCGTTTCGGACTCCCCTACCATAGCCACAGAACCTTGAGAGCAGCGGTTGTATCCCACTATCGATTTCTGAAACGTATGGGTTGCCAAACTCCTTTTTACGTATAACAAAAACACCACCAAAAGCGGTGTTTTATATTTTTTGATAAAAAAATACTGCACAAAAAGTGCAGGGGTTAAATGGGAATCTTGGGTCCGAAGTTAAATTCTTCACCAAAAACGCAAAACATAATATCCACAGTACGTGGAGAATACTCAGGATAACCAAGCTTATAGGTAATGTCTACACCAACCTCTTCAGCTACTTTCTTACCTACCTCTATGGCCTCATGGAACCGTGCAGTAAAAGGAATACTGCCGTCAGTAGCAAAATCAAAGTAAAAGATACCTTCTTCTCGCTCCTCAAAACCCAGAGGCTCAAGGCGTTCTTCAAGAAGTTTCCGAACTTCTTCTTGCTTTCTTATTTTCTCCTCATGTTTATCGGGTTGAATGGGTAAGGAAGGTTCTGGCGCTGCTAACTGAACTGTTCCCTTGATCTCATGCAGTTTTGCTTCAACCCTATTTACTTGACCCATGGCAGCATCAGTAAAACCTGCCATAAAGTCGATTTTAGACCAAACTTTCCCGTCCAATTCTTTTTCTATCGCTTCTCGATCAGCTGTTGGCGTATAAGCGTTGTATCCCATCTGATATGAGATGTCGGCTGAAAATCTATCATTAAACGCATTTCTTAAACTCTCCATCTCATATTCCCACTGCTGATTGTTCCGGCGGATATCAAGGAGTAATTTCACAACAAGAACAATAAGTCCAATGATAAGTCCATCTACCCAAAGATTCATGGTTTTTCTCTTAAGAACTAAAACAAAAATAGCACTAAAAGTGCTATTTTGTCAATGTAATTTGTGATTCGTGAAAATTTGTTAACGATTCGCAAGAATTCGTCAAATCGTTATTTCCAGAGGGCGAGAGTCACTCCCATGACTAATAGAGAAACCAGATAATAGCCGTTGGTGAGAACCCAGAGCTTCCAGGGTTTTCCATCCCACAGCACCATACCGACAGTAACTGGTGCAACAAATCCGAGCCAGTTCCAGAAACCAACCATGAGTCCGGCAGAAACTCCTTGAGTATTAAGATAAGCGTTTCCAAACACAAGAGCATGCGCTAAAACATAACTCATAACCAGCGCTCCGACAAAAGAAATGACATAATTTTTTGTCATTCCTTGAGCCTTGGCTGCATCAATTTTTTCTGCCGTTATACCGGAAAGCCGCATCCACATCTTGCCAAACAACGGCCCGTACCACAAAAACCCCAGAACCATGTTTGAGACGGCTCCTGCAAGCACTGCCAAATAATTAATAGGAACAGTAGGCATATATTCGTTAAAAATATAAGTTAATTATTTTAAAAAACCGACCAACCCCTCCAGATCACCCTACCACAAATGTGCCTTACATACGATCCTCCTTACTCTCTCTCCAGTCGAGCAGATCAATATGAAAGTTGTCTGATTGTTTCTTGCAATAAACCAGTGCCGAATTCACGTGAATTTTATGTCCGGGAACTACAATTTGTCTACTGTATGGTACAACAAACGTTCACTAATTTTTTATATCGTTACTACAACGATCGTCAGCAGCCTGCTTGCGGGAGTCATAGAGTATATAGTACATCTGCCCAAACCCCATCAGCAATTATTGCAGAAGACAGGGCGATTGTGTCAATGATTAAACGAGTTTCCCTAGCAGTGGTAAGTATTGTCGCCTCTCAAAACGTGTCGGCTTTTCAGCAGCCAAACCAATACTCCGCTTTCAATGAAAGTTACTTTTTATAAGCTCTTGTGGATAACTTATCTCATACAGTCTCGACATATACACAATTCAACTTACAATGAATATATGTCTCTACTACACTTTAAAAAACACACAGGCGGGTTTACCCTTATTGAACTCCTTGTGGTTATTGGAATCATCGGGGTCTTAGCATCAATTGTGCTTGCCTCTTTAAATACTGCTCGACTAAAATCTCGTGATGCCAAGCGTATTGCCGAAGTTAATCAACTTACCAAAGCCCTTGATCTGTATTTCAATGAGGTCCAGGTGTATCCTGATACCTTAAATGAACTTACCACCGGATGTGGAAGCGCATGTATTCCTTCCATACCGGCCGACCCTCTTTCCGGATCATATCTCTATTGTAAAATCAGTGATACCTCCTATCACCTAGCGGCAAACCTTGAAACTCAAGGCCATAGCGCACTCGATACTGATTCTGATCTAGTAACCAATCCGTGCCCAACCGCTGGGGGTGATACTATTGTAGGAACACCTGATACCACTGCTTGCGATGGAGTGGCAACCGACCGAGCCTGTTACGATACCTTAAAGTAATTGACAAATTATAGATAACAAAATAATCCCGGTACTACCGGGATTATTTTGTTATCTATAAAAAATTGTTTTTTCTACTACTAGGAACGCTCAAGTGCGATACTCCCTTCTCTTTCTTTTCCATTTCTGATACCGATCAAACCCTTCTTTGCCAAACACACCAGCAAACACCAAAAATATCGGTATGACATGAATAAGATGAGCCCTACCTTGGAGAATAAAATTTTTAAACCCCATATACACAAAGTACTTATCGAAGATAAAAAAATGAACAGTCAAATAAATTAAAGCAAAGATCACTGTCGCAGCCCAGATCTCAATTTTATATTCGTGATAAAACTTAGACATTATTAATATTTTGCCACAAAATCTACTGATTACCAAAGAGAAAACAAAACTGCCCCCGAAGTGGAGGCAGTTTTGTTTTGTGTTACACTCGATTGACGTTTGTCGCGTTTGGTCCTTTTGGACTTTCACTTACATCGAATGTTACTTGATCACCTTCTCGAAGATCTTTGAATTCCACATTTTTGAGCTCGTTTGAGTGGAAAAAGAGATCTTTTTCCTGTCCCTCACGGCTAATGAATCCAAATCCTCGATCAGTGAGTCGAGCAATTGTTCCTTGCTGCATGTAATAAGGTTAATTTTCAAATACTACGCAAATATAGAGAACCTAAGAGGAAAACTCGACGCACTTTTTCTTTAAGTAGTAGCTCTAGCTTTGGTATCCCCATTATACCATAAAAGCTGCTATTGTGTCAATAACTCCTAATAAAGGGTGGTTTCAAGACTTGGATCTGAGTCAACCTCTACAATTGAGAAGCTCTGACGCCCGAGAACTTGCCCCCGCTCAGTTATAACATCCACCCGCCATTTTCCCGGCTCGACAACCGTCTTATAGCTATATCCCCTATAGCCACCGTCACGACCACCATAGATCGAAAACTTTATACTCTCAAGTTCAATCCATTTTTGTTGTTTTTCATCAAACCGCGCCCAACGATGTAAAATCGGTATATTCAATTTTGCTGGAGCAAACACGGCTGAATAAACATAGACAGCTTCACCCTTCTTCCAATGGTAGGTATGACTGGTGGTTTCAAAAGGCATAAACCAGAGTGCCTTTTCGTAGCGTACCTCATACGTGTCGGAACTGAATCGGCGTACGGAGTGATATACTCCAATTTCTTTGATGGCAAGCGGGATCGGTGGAATTATATTCGTAAAATATAAAATATTAAAAACTAAAAAAATGCCTCCGATTGAAATAAGCAGTGCACAAAAACTTTCTCGGACCTGTTTGGATAGTAAAAGAGAGAGGGCGAAAATAAATGCTCCAATTAAAACTAGACTAACCGCACCACTGATAACAAATATTCCCGCTCCCATTTTTCTTATAATAAGGGGTACTGCAAAAATCGAATATGAAAAGAGTACGATAAAATAAATACTCAATTGAAAGACGAGACGCTCATAGCGTTTACGAAACCGTTCGTTTCCCAAAAAAATAGTAATAAGCACAAGTAGGAATAACCAACTTGCCGAGACAGTCCCACTTTTGGTGTAAAAAATAAGAAAAAAACTAAAGAGCCCACCAAACACAAACTGCATGATCACCGGCAGAAGCGGTGCGATACTTTCAAAATGACGAAATCGTATACGTCCTGCCTCATACGCATTGAGGGCCACAATACTAAACCCGGCAATCAGAAGATACCCAAGTAAAATAAGATGATCAAACCACAGATCGATTCTACGAAGCAGTATAGTGTCTATCAAAAAACCACCAATAAAAGTAAAAGGCGCTACGTAGCGTTCATATTTGTGAATCAAGGATTCTACTAATTCTTTTTGCGAAACCATACACGTATTTTACCATATTTAAATAACCGCTTGTGCGGTTATTGTTGGATGTGATGACTTTTAGATAATGAGCCTGAGGTCGCCATCATCGTCTTCGGTATACCGATCCCGAAACAGATCTGCATCTGATGTTCTTTCTTCATCTGAGACACGAGGAAGTTCTATTCCATCATGAATAAAACTACAATATATACGATTTTCAATACTCCAATCGCTTGACCACTCTGTGGTTTCTATATGGACACGACAGATACCTGGCGGATCATGTGGCTTGAGAGAAAGTGCACAGTAGCAACAAAGCGGTGATCCACTGACAAAGGATTTCTCGTATGATGTGTCAGAAGGAACAATGGGAGGAGGTATCCACATTGGCTCAACTTCAGGAATATGTTGTGTCTTGTCTGGCAACTTATAAGCTCGCTTGAGAACTAAGAAAAAAATAACACAATTATCCTACTCAATCAACCTCATTAAAGGTTGATTTTGATTCAAAAATGCCTTCATTGCTCGTCCGCTTGTCGAGCGCACATAAAAAAACCACTCCAGTATACCGGAATGGTTTTTTAATAGCTTTTAGTGCGGCTGCCAACCAGTTGGTTGCATTATGCCAAACATGTTCCCTTCAGTATCAGTTCCTGCAGCAAACCATCCAACATTCGGTATTTCTGACTTCTCTCGTCGTATAGTACCTCCATTTGCCTTCACCATTTCAATTGCCTCATCAATATCCTCAACCTGAATAGTACAGTCATAGGTGTGCAGAACATTCTCAGTTGGGCGTTGATACATACCCCCATTAATTCCCGGAACTCCATCAGGTCCGGTCGTCAGTCCCCAATAATCCATTCCTCCTTGTTCTTTTGTCATCATCTGATCTACTTTCCATCCAAAAGTTTTTTCATAAAAATCCTTTGCTCGTCCTATATCATCAGCCTGGATCTCGAAATGTATAATTCGACTTGCCATAATTTTATTAAAGTTAGTTGATAGTCTCTATACCTTACAGGTAAAACTATAGTTTGAAAATATGATGAAAATCATCGATGCGCTCAATGCAGACCATGAGTGAATGTTTTTTTATCCTCCTTAAAAAAAATTTCAGCCAGGCGGTAAATAGCATAAGTAATAAAGAACGCCGATAACACATCAATCGTATAGTGCAAATGCCCCATCAGTACAACAATACCAAAAATAATTGCTATGACGATAAAGAGAACTCGTAGGGTTTTATGTTGCCAATAAATTAAGGCCATCAAAAATGGGAGACCAGTGTGTCCTGAGAAGAATAAATCGCCTCCCGGGCTAAACTTACTTAAAATGTCGGAATTAATAGGCACCTGGTTAGGATACGGACCTATATGAGTCAACGTAATAAAAAGTGCACGAATAATTACAAGTAAAGCAATGCTTTTGAAAGCAAAGGGAATTTTTTGCGGTTCGAGTAAAAATAAAAAACCCATGAAACCCCAAAAAAGGAACGCACCGTAAACAAAAAACCCATCGACATCAAAAACCCGGATATTGCTCAAGATAAGATCACTTACTGAATTGCTCGCTCGCTGAGTAGCATAAGAGCCGGCAAAATAATTAATGACTAAGCTGATAAGCAATAATACAGTTGCAAGAGTCGCTGACTTTAAAAAGCTCCTATCGCTCCAGTGCAGTTTATGTTTTGAGATAATATATTTCATGGTTATTTTCGAGATATAATATCAAACACGGTCTTAGTAAAGGGTCTCTTCCAAAAAATGGCCCATAGGTAGTTAAGTGCATAGCGAAAACCCATGGTTACCATACCCTCTTGGCTCAAGCGTCTTCCGGAAGTATACATTGGAAACCTTAAGGTAAATTTAACTTTTCCTATGGTGCTGAGTCTTCGTGCCAAATCCGTATCTTCACCATAAAAAATATATGCTCGGTTATAGCCATTAATTTTTTCAAGACTCGATTTTCGGATCACTGCATTGCCACCTTGAAGTATGGAGCCAGTATGCAATATAAAGCGATTTAATACATACAATCCATAGGCAAAATAATAATAGATACGCACGAGGACATTACTAAACGTCGACAAATCATAATACACCAGCGGTCCGGTACTTATGGCAACCAGTTCTTTATCACTTTCGAACTCTTTGAGCACTGCTTCCACCCATCCGTCAGGCAGTAAGGAATCAGCATCAAGGTGTGCAATTAATTCCCCGGATGATGCTTGCAAGCCAGCTTGGCGTGCCCACGTGAGACCCTTATGCGCCTCATCGATCACCTTGACTTCAGAAAAAGATTGAGCGATCAGGCTAGTTTTGTCGATACTTGCGTTGTTGACTACTATAATTTCCACGCCGTGCTGTATTTTTTTTACTCGCTCAAGAATCGAGGTAATGCAGGTATGAATATAGGCCTCTTCGTTGTAGGCAGGAATAACGAAGCTAATTTTTGGTTTTAAATCCATAAGTTTTATTGATTATTAGCGCACATCTTTCCACTCCCTACTCATCGAGCGTCGCAATAAAAGAACGGCTATAGTATCCCGCGTCCACTGCCATAGAAGTCGTGGCCACCCAATAGCATGCGCCCTTCGTCCGCTGTAATAGATACTAAAATCTTTTAGTAGATATGTTCTTCCCTTTTTGGAGAGTCTACGAAAAAGATCCTGATCTTCTCCGGTTATAAGGTTTTCGTCAAATCCCTGTACTTCCCAAAATGCATCGGCTCGAATCATTTGAAATTTACCGGATGAAGCCCCTAGGTATAAAAAATTATTGAGCAGCAGAAAAAAATAATTAAAAAAACCTATAATGATTTTATCTCCTGTAGTCTCCAACAGGGGTTCGACACGATTAAATACAGTAAGTGCAACTATTTTTTTGCTTCGAAAAACCTCTTCAGCTTTTTTAAAAAAACGGTTTGAATCCGGAATCGTTACATCCGAATCAACAAAAACTAAATACTCTCCTTTCGCAAGTTTTGCTCCCCGATTTCGGTTGGCTGCGATGTTATGTTCATTCCTCTCATTTACTACCACTTTATCAGTATACTTTTTTGCAATCGTAACAGTTGCATCGGTGCTTTTATCGTCGGAGACAATCGTTTCATGTTCTCCGCTATAGCTCAAAAGACTGGTAAGCGTTTTCTCAAGGGCACGCTCTTCGTTAAAAGTGGGGATGATAAAGGAAATCATGAGTTTATTGCTCTTTTCTTTATATATTGTGAAAAGCCATACAAGGCCAAACCAACTGCTATTAATACGCCGAAAAGAAAGATAATTCTAAATCCTGCTTCTATTGAATTATATAAAAAACCAATGTAATAACCGATCAGCATCAGTATCGCTACATAAATTAGTTCTCCTAGTGCATTATAAAAAATAAACAAACGTAAAGGAATACGTGCAGCCCCAGCCGTCATCAGTGTACCCAGAGCCATTCCAAATCCCATGGTTATTTTTGAGACAAACAATATTATGGAATGTTTCCGTTGAAAAATTGATTTTATTTTTTCAAATAATTCTGGGGTCAGACTCAAAAATTTACCGTGTCTGCGTAAGACCGGTTCCGCTAAAAAGTACCCTATATAGTACCAGGCTATGTCGCCTACCAAATCTCCCGTCACCAGTAAAATATAGACTATAACGAGATCAAAAACCTTTTGATGAAGAAGAAAGCCCGAGGCAACGGTAAGGATGGGTCCTTCGACTATAGCCCCTACAAAAATCAACGGATACTTAAAATATCCGGCTAAGGTAAGGGCGTGGAGGAACAAAGGTGATAATCCAGACATAATCTATATTATACAATAGATTCTTAAATAAGTGAAGTTCTTTGGCCTGCCCCCCTCCTCACGAGAATATAAAACACACATAGTCTGTAAACTATGTGTGTTTTCTTCAGTCAGGGATTATTGTGATCCATCAGGGCGATGTCCTCGTCCTCCGTGAAATCCTGCCGAGAGCGAAGTTGCGGTGACAGTCGTTCCATCAACCGTACCCTTTACAAATACCTTATCCCCTACTTTAATATCCGAAAGTTGAGCAGAGTTTCCATCTTTGGTTACGATCGCGTTACTGGCATTGACCGTGTAGAGTGCTCCTCCTTCGTCCGCCTCTTCCTGCATAGCAAGAGTAGTTCCATTGATAGCGGTTACATTCCCATCGCCACCCAGAGGCGCATGTCCTCCTCGATGCATACCGGATTTTGCAGATGAGTCACTAGGGGTTGTAGTTGGGTTCGGAGTTTGTGCACTCACTATGAACACTAAACCCATGGCAAGACCCGCAATTCCGGTAATGATCGGAAGTGTAGTTGCTATGATTTTTTTGTTTGTCATCGAGGTATTCTGTTTTTTATTGATTACTAAACTCGACCGTTATTCAAGAGTAACGTACGTTTTTACCCTTCACTTATTAATACAACAGTGATAAAAATTTATTTCACATTGGCTTAAAACAAAAGACCGCTCAAGATACATGATTTGGTGAGATTTTGCCAACTACTAGTGGAAACAAAAATAGTCCCGATACATCGGGACTATTTCGTCAAATTCATTTGAAATAAGATTACCAGCTTCGTCGACTGCCACCTCCGAAATCTCGGTCGCGTCCGCCTCCGCCGCCTCCACCACGATTGAATCCGCCTCCACCTCGTGGGCGAGCTTCCTGGGGGCGAGCTTCATTGACAGTAATTTTTCTACCGTCCAGTTCTTTGCCATTGAACATTTCAATAGCTTTTTGGGCCTCATCTTCAGATGACATTTCCACGAATCCAAAACCTTTTGAGCGACCGGACATTCTATCCATAATAACCGTAGCTGACTCAACTGTTCCGGCCTGACTAAATGCTTCTTTCAAGGTATTTTCTTCGGTGTCATAAGACAGGCCACCGACGTATAATTTTTTTGCCATACCACTTTAAAAATAAATTTTTTTACACAAGTCGAACCCAATAATTCATCCTCCACCGTGGAGAGATAAAAAATAGCTTGCTTATTAAACGCAAAACTTTAGTACATTCAATCTTTTTCAACCAAATGATCAGGTACGGTATACCACGTTCGTTGTTTTTGAACTTCTTTTCGAAAGGCTCGAAATAAGGCATTGGTATGATCCTCGGTCACAACTAAACGAAAGGATTTCCGTAAATCCGATTCGAGGTTTTCCAGTATAATGCCTAAATTAATTCGTACCATGTCTAATGGTAGCATATCCCTCTCTTTTTTTCAACTGGCCGTTTTTAGCTCTAAATTTGGCTCAAACTTAATCCATCAGGAATAGAAAAAGTTTGGCAATTATTTAAGGGGCGCGAAAAATCGCCACGTTCTAAGTGGCGATTTTTCTTCGTGGAATTTTGACATAATCAATAAAGCTCCTAATGCACTCCGAGCGCAGCGCGCACAATCTCAACATATCTACCAAAGGACACCAAACCCCAGAAACCAGTACCAGTGCTTAAACCAAGTGGTGTGAGGACCTGGACAGCATTGGCATTTTGCCAGCGTATAACTGCATCTTGGGTCATGGGACCGAAGTATTGAGTTTCGTTACCAACAGAACCAGTACCGCTCGTTGCAACAGCGAATCCCGCCCAATTCAGATATCGCTGGAGACAGCGCACGTCCTCACCACTAGTACCTACGCCCAAACCACGGGTAATTTCACACAGTGGAATAGTCGAGGTTTGTGCATGAGCATACAATGAAATTAATAGCCCGGTAGATGCTGCTGCAAGCACAATGCCTTTCCATAGAAACGGAACAGAAGAAATGTAAGTTGTTAGTTTCATCATACAGGTATTTCGCCTCTTAAGCTGTTTAAAGAGTCGACCTTTATGACCGCTCTAATCAAGATCCGGTCATATCATATATAACGCTTTGGTCAGGGATTTCTTACACACTAAAATTTCGGTAAAGCATGAGTTAATCGTGGACTGCTATTCACGTAAAAGTCGTGATTTCTTAAAAAAACAAAAAATGTTCCGATGTATATCAGAACAATTTTTGTTTTGAGAGTCCTTCTATACTATCTACCTCCTCCTCGACCACGAGCCCTACTGTTACCACGTGCTTCTGCCCTTCCTACCTGCTTCTCGAGCCTCTACAGAATCAAATTCATGTGTAAGTACCCCGTTCGTGAGCTTACCCTACCTCCTCGGCTTGCTTATGATACGCTGTTGATCTTCATTCTGGATGAGTATATTTGGCGGCATCGTACAAAAGATTTACAGAAACTTGCTCGATCCGAACGGGATCAGTATTGAGCACAAGCTTTTGATTAGAGGACGTAGAACATGGAGAACAAAAAATCCGCAGAGCCCAAAGCTATGCGGAGGATATATTAAGATAATTATTGTACCCTATAGAAACGATAAAAATCGCGGATGTGAAATACATCATGAGATGAGCGTTCACCATGCGGTATTTGAGCATAGACGCGATCCATTGATCTTGCCATCCCAGGAAACGAGAAACCATAATCAGCCACCACATGGCCAAAAGTACCAGCTACCTCTCGAAACTGTGGCCTTTTATCAGTCACCAGCTGTACACTATGCACTGCCTCGCGATGGGTCTGAATTTTAGTGAACTCCACGAGTTGAGGAAGGTCTCGAGCCTCAAGACAAAAAAGTGCGGCGACAGTTGTACACTCGTCTAAACATCGAGCAGTATATCCCCGCTCTTCTATCACATAGTCAGGTTCAGTATACGGACCAAGACTGGGACCAGTTGGTCGCACAGCTGAGGCTGCAATTTCGGCTGAAGCCGTCCCTGGGTTATCAAGAATATTGGCAGCCTGCAAAAGAGTTTGTAGTAAAAGATTTCTTGAAGAAAGAGGGTTAAATCTTGCAAGAGTAGCATCTATTGCCTCGGTTTCTCCATGTCTTCCATAGCGGATTTCCTCGATCGGTCGGGTATAAAAGTGTTCCGTTGGTGGACAGAGAACCCCGTGTTCATCCATTGGTGCGGCCATTACTAAACTTTGAGCATAGTCACGTGCCGTGGCAGAAAGAAACGCTACGCTTTCCGCAAACAGGCGAGCAATTGCACGGTTAAGGCGAACCGGTCTGTCTAAATATTCGATGGTCCACAGGGCTATCATCGTTTTAGCCGAAATCGTACGGATTTGTGTCATCGCTCTTTGATAAAAAACTAAAAATTAAAGTAGCATGTACGTGCTACTTTGTCAACTTAGCATATAATAGGTTCAACAAGTAAGTGCAACACTTAGGTATAATCTAAGTGTATGGGTACAATATATCGGCAGCTCTCGCTTGAAGAACGGGAGCACACGCAACAAGGCCTCTGGGAAGGAAAATCGTTGCGGGAGATCGCCCGAATGCTCAAACGATCTCCGGCGACCATCAGTCGGGAGCTCAAACGGAACGCGGCAAGACCGGGCACGAGAAGGTATCACCCCCGTCTAGCATATGAACGCACGAAGATAATGATCCGTAAACGAGGACAACGCATGCGCTTGAAGTATCCATTTGTAAGAACATACGTACACACCAAACTTCGAAGGGGTTGGTCTCCCGAACAGATTGCGGGGCGTCTGGTCCAAGACCATCCTCACTACCGGATCAGCCACGAAGCGATCTATCAGTACATCTATGCCCAATATCGCAGAGGCGGGTATGGAGTATGTACGGGAACCGACTTGAGAAAATATTTACGAAGACGTCATAAAGTCAGACATCCAAGAAAAGTGCTGTATGCTGTAGAAAAAGGGGCAATTGCCAACAGGGTTTCAATCCGTGAACGACCCGAAGAAGTAGCCGACCGTATTGTTCCCGGCCATTGGGAAGGAGATACTATAGAGTCGAAAAAGAAACTGGCAGGGTTGAACACGCTTGTCGAACGGACCAGTGGTATCGTATTCATCTCCAAGTTACGGGATCACACCAGTGCCTCAACCGCCGAGGTAGTCATACGACGACTGCAAAGGATTCCTCGACGGCTTCGAAAAACCTTAACGCTAGACAATGGGCCGGAGAATGCACGGCACAAACTGGTTACCAAATGTACTGGTACCGCCTGTTTCTTTGCCAATCCCTATCACTTCTGGGAACGAGGCACCAATGAAAATACCAACGGGCTGATCCGTTGGTATGTACCGAAGGGGACCGATCTTTCTCTCGTGCCAGAAAACGTCATCCAAGAGATCGAACATCTTTTAAATACGAGGCCAAGAAAACGACTCGGATGGAAGACTCCCCTAGAAGTCTTTAACTCCTTTCTGTTGCACTAAAATGTTGAATGTAGTAAAAGTACATTCAACTTGAACTTAGAAAAATACCGCAGGGCGAACCATACGGGTCAAGTTGAACGTGCTCTTATTTTTTCTTTAACGATCGTAAGAAGATCAAATGCCACATAACGAGGACTATTGATACCATGAGCAACTGAAAGTTGGTTACTTAAGAAATCAGTACCGATATTTCTACCATATTCAGGAAGCAACATCCATTGACGGAGTGCATCACAAATTTCTGGCGTGAGCTGATGTTCCTCCGTAAGTCGAAAACGAAGTCCCATACGTTGACGTTCTCGTATTGTCTTCCGATCCCATCTTCCTTCTGGCGTCTTACATTCGTGGATGAAAAATTCTATTGCTGGGCGAATTAGCTCTCCTACAGTTGGAGACCGAAAGTCTCTTACGAACTTAAGGAGATCGCCAACAGTAACAATACTTTCTACAGCGGCCCTTAGTTCAGAAAGAACTGCTTCGTCGACTGAGAGGTAAGTCATCTTAAGAGCCTTTCGGGCCCAAGATACATGCCACATATCCTGGCGAGTGTTCTATAAAAATGTCTCCCAGCGATGATCCTGTCTTACGCATATATTTCAACTTTTACTTCTATTGAACTGAAAATAAAGTAGCATATCTGATACACTCTGTCAAATAAAAAAGCACGGCGAACCGTGCAGGATTAATTAAATTCGATGAGACGTCTAAGGGTTGCATTGGGACACGAAGGAACTAAAACAAATATGTGCTTATGGGTCCGTTCGTTCTGAGGAACCCAAATACAAATTTCATAAGGACTATTGTCTATCACCAAACCTCCTGACAAATGTTGCCTGGCAAGAGTGATAAGGGCGGGAGTTGCTGTTGGTTTACAAACATCACGGAAAAAAGTATTTACCAGCCCCCTGAGAAGTGCGACTAACTCTTCAGGTAAATTTCTTTCGCCCAGTTCCTTCCACCAGTCTTCTCTACTTATGCGTATAGGGGACGTTGTAGTATGACACAAGTGACAGTGCCAATAACCAGTCATGTCGTTTTTATACCATCCTTGGTGCAGTGCATGCCTCTCGAGTTTTGTCTGATCGTGGAACTCTTCTGTTTGAGCTCGACATCCCTTACCATGAGGATCGTTGCACGTGATTGAATAAGCATTTCGGCCAACGATGACACCCATAATCTTTTCCTAAGAACCAAAACAAAAATAGCACATTTAGTACTGTTTGTCTAGTAAGATTAAGTTTTGAAATTAAAAGAGGGCGGGCGCAGCTCGCGGCCATAGTGGAGCAAAAAGAAAATTTCCCGGCAGAACCGGGAAATTTTCTTTTTATCGTTTCGCCCACTGTGGAGCCCTGCGAGCTTTTTTGAGCCCGAATTTCTTTCGTTCTTTCATACGAGGATCTCTTTTTAAGAAGCCAGCACGTTTCAGACGTTTTCTAAAATCGGGGTTGAATTTAATGAGGCAGCGTGCAAGACCGTGACGAAGGGCCTCAGCCTGGCCGTGAGGACCACCGCCGGAAATTTTGGCAGAGACACGGAAGCGTCCGAATAATTTCATCTTTTGGAGCGCATCTTCAGCGATATGTTGCAGTTCAAGAGTTGGAAAATAGGTTCCATATTGTTTTTCATTCACCAGAAACTCCCCTGCTTTGGTATAGAGACGAACCCGCGCAATTGAAGTTTTTCTCCGGCCAACCGCTTCAAAATAGCGGTCCCCCTTCCTTCCATCTTTGGCGTCACCTTCAAAAACTACTTCTCCCTCAACGGTTGGCTCCTCTTTTACAACAGGCACTTCTGCTTTTACCTCCACTTCTGGTTTTGACTTTGGTTCTTGCTTGGCCTTGGCAGTAGATTTCTTTTTTGGTTCCTTTTTGGTTGCCATATTTTCTTTACAATTCTTTTCTAAATAATTTTAGATTTTTCATAAATCGGGCACGACTTCGGTTTTTTGGTAGCATACCGCGTACGGCAGCTTGAAGCACTAAACGAGAATCCCGCGTCATGCGGTCAGAAAGCTTTTCTTCTTTTAAACCTCCGTGAAAACCAGTGTGGTGGCGATAGAGTTTCTGTCCCATCTTTTTTCCGGTCACTGCTAGTTTATCAGTATTATACACCGAGACTCGGATGTTGTTGATCTCAGAAGGGTTATAGGTTGGCAAATTTTTTCCACGCAAAAGTATGGCAACTTCTGTTGCTAGTCTTCCTAATATTTTATTGGCTGCGTCGATTTTGTGTTCCACACTAGCTTGTAGGTTGTAGACGTTAAGTTGTAGGTTTAATTTTCTACAAACTACCAACTACAAACTACTACCTTAATCCACTAACTCTATTATTGCCATTTGAGCACTATCACTTTTTCTTGCCCCTAGTTTTAAAATTCGCGTATATCCGCCGGCGCGACTCCCCACTTTCTTGGCGCGATCAAACACTCTGCTTACTGCCATTTTGGGAAGACAACTTTCGATATAGCGGCGATTGGTAAGAGTCAGCTCTTTGCCACGAGTAATCAGTTTCTCCACGTATGGTCGCAGTTCTTTGGCCTTTGCCTCTGTAGTCGTAATTTTTCCCAACACAAAAAATGAAGAGGCTAAACTCTTCATCAAAGCCCGACGTTGGTTGCGCTCTCGTCCAAATTTTCTTCCTTTTTTTAAATGACGCACGTATAAACTGCAAAGTGCCAATGGCATATCGCTTATAGTAGTTAACTATTTGCTATTTGCTATTTGCTATTTGCTATTTCAAGGTCAATCCCAAATTTCCCAGTGCTTTTTTGATTTCCTGAATTCCCTTATCTCCCAAACCTTCAACTTCTCGTAATGTCTCTTCTTTCTTTCGGGTAATCCCACCTACACTTTTAATTCCTGCTTCCCGAAGCGCGTTTGCTGTGCGGCTTGAAAGTTTCAACTCATCCAATCCTAATTTGGCAGTGTCGGTTGTATCGTTCTCATCATCGGAGGTATCTTCTTTTACCTCTGCATCATGGCTGTGGCTCATGGCAACCTCTTGTTCAGTAAACCCTTCTGTAAGCCCGTTGAACTGTTCTACCAAAATTTTAGCAGCGTTTTCAAAGGCTTGTCGAGGTGTGATAGAACCATCGGTTTCAATATGAAGTCTGACGCGATTATAATCGGTCCTGTCGCCAAGGCGCATATTTTCAACCTCATAGTTTACATGCCGAACTGGTGAAAAAGAAGCATCAAGTGCAATAACTCCTACTTCAACTTTGTCTTTGGAGCGGGCTTCAACCGGTATATAGCCAAGTCCTGATTCTACCACTGCTTCAATATGTAAAGCTGCTTTCTTAGAAGTTAAATGGGCGATATGAACACCGGTGCTGATGACTTCTACCTGTGAAGGAGCCTCAAAATCAGCTCCTGTTACTTCCTTTTCTCCCTTGACCGACAACTGAACGGTAAAAGGCCCCTCGGAATGGAGACGAAATCGCATTTGCTTGATGTTTAATATAATATTTACCACATCTTCCATCACTCCTTCAATAGTTGAGAACTCATGTCCCACTCCATCAATTTTTATGGATGTGACGGCAGCACCTTGCAGAGATGATAAAAGCACCCGGCGCATGCTATTGCCGATCGTCTGACCATAACCCGGATACAAGCCTTCAATTTCATAGACGGCTTTTTTATCGTTCTCGGAAATGATCTTCGGTTTTGATGGTAATGGAATCATTTAAACTACAAAGAGCAAATGGCTAATAGCAAATGATTTGATTGGCGATTTGCTATTTGCTCTTTGCGATTTGCTTATTTTGAATAGAACTCTTTAATTTTGGTAAGATCAGCGGTAAGACCGGCATCTTCTTCTTGGGGAAGATGTAAAACTTTCCCGCTCTTTTTTTCTTTATCAAGCTGTAACCAACGAGAACCTTCGTATTTTTTCAAACGGATTTCGAGATTTTGAAAGAGACCCTTGCTAAGTGAGAGTTGATTGATCGATACAACCTCATCTTTTTTTACCCGATAGGAAGGAATATTGACCCGCTTTTGATTGACCATAATATGACCATGTCCTACCATTTGGCGAGCAATCCGGCGAGATTCGGCAAAGCCCAGACGATACACTACGTTATCGAGCCGCGATTCAAGGCCCTGCAAAAAGTTGATACTAAAAATGCCTTGCTTAATAGCAGCCTCTTTACTATACCTCTCTATTTCCCGATCGTCAAGTCCATAGAGATAACGAACCTTCTGCTTTTCACGCATCAATACCGCAAAATCCGAAAGGGTACGCTTTCGTCCCCTACCACCCTTTCCCTTACCTTTTCCGTGCTGTCCTGGTGGGTAGGCACGGCGAACCATGGCGCATTTTGGACCAGAACAACGCTCTCCCTTAAGGAAAAGTTTTTCTCCTAATCGTCTTTCTACTTTTTCTAAAATTCGAGGCATAAAAATTAAACGCGGCGCACTTTCTTGGCGCGTGGACCGTTGTGTGCCACAGGGGTCGTATCTTTGATTGATAAAATAGTAAGGCCTTGGTTAGCAAGACTGCGAATAGCTGAGTCTCGTCCAGACCCAACACCACTTACCAATACTGAAATTTCCTGCAGACCAGTTTTGCGACATTTTTCTACTACTGCTTCAGCCACACGCGCTGCAGCAAAGGGGGTGGCTTTTTTGGCTCCTGAAAATCCAAGTGCTCCGGCAGTTGACCATGCAAGCGCATTTCCTTTGTCGTCTGAGATAGTAATCAGAGTGTTATTGTAGGTTGCCTGAATATGCGCAATACCACGAACAACCCGCTGCGAAGATTTAGCGGATTTAGATTCCTTGGAAACACCTTCTTCCTCGACAGTATCTCCTGATTTTTTTATAACTCGTTTTTTGCCCATATTTGGTCAAAAGACTAAAGACAAAAGCGCGGCCTTAGTCGTTCGTTATTAGTCAGTTCTATGTTGGACTTGCTGATGGTTTTCTACCCGATCCCATGGTTTTTCTCGTATTACCGCGTCGGGTACGAGAATTGGATTTGGTGCGCTGTCCGCGTACTGGCAAGCCACGCATGTGTCGGATTCCCCGATAGGCCTGCAACTCTTTGAGATTCTTGATATTGGTCATAATTTCCCGTCGCAAATCCCCCTCCACTTTATAGGTTCGTTCGATAAGTTCGCGAAGCTTGTTTACTTCTTGGACTGTAAGGTCTTTGGCTCTCTTATCCGGAGAAATCTGCGCTTGTTTAACTAACTTTTTGGCCGTCGTTAAACCAATTCCGTATATATAGGGAAGTGAATACTCAATTTTTTTGTTATCTGGGATGTTGATACCTACGATTCTCATTATTTCCGCAAAGAGCCAATGGCAAAGCGTAAATAATAGATGCATTTGCTATTTGCCATAAGCTATTTGCTATTATTGCCGTTGTTTATGTTTCGGAGTAGAGCATATAACAAACAGCCGACCTTTGCGTCGTACCGTCTTGCATTTGGCACAAATACGTTTTACCGAAGCTCTTACTTTCAAAAACCTTGACTAACGACTAATGCTAAACGACTAAAGCAAGTGCTTTCGTCTTTAGTCTTTTGTCTTTTAGCTATTTCAATCGATGTATAATTCGTCCCTTGGTCTCGTCATATGGAGTCATCTCAACTCGCACACGATCTCCGGGTAAGACTTTTATGTAATGCAGCCGCATCTTTCCTGACAAGTGGGCTAGGATTTCTCGATTGTCATCAAGTTTCACCTTAAAAAGTGTGCTTGGCAAACTCTCAAGTACCATACCCTCAATGTATGTCTTGCTTTCCTTCATACCCTGTAGAAAAATTTCAACCTTAGGGCTCTAACTATTCCTTTTTTATAAGGAGAAAACTCCAAAAATGCAAATGTGCTCCTTAGAAGAAAATCCTTTTGGCTAAAGGCCAGTCGAAAGTCTACTACGGGGCAGGTGATAATAACTTATAGATCTTAACAAAAGAATAAACCAATGTCAACAAACCACAGCCTCCTAATTTATCTTAAACCGCACCTTAGTAGGATCCTGAGGAACGCTCAAAAGCCATGGTGGAAAGAAGGTCAATTTAAAGGAGGAAATCTCGGGTCTGGATTTCAGGATCTCAGTAATGGAACCTTCCTTCTTACCAGTAAGGAGGTTGGCAAGCTCCGGCGTCGGGATTATGGCTCGAGTTTTGGTCTTGCCTGCAATAGTAATCTCTCCTCTACCCTTTTCAAAATCAACCGAACGAATTTGATAATCGAGCTCAAGAGATCCGGGGACAAGCTCATTTTTGCCATCTTTGATGATTAGTTTTCTCAAGAGTTCCGTAACATCATTTTCTCGAAAGACAATCACACGAGCCCGAGCATCTACCTTAATAGTAAAGCGATCCCCGGGAGTGTTTTCTCGAGGAGACTCAAGGTTGGTAATTTGGATTTCTTTTAACGGATCAATTACTTTAAAGTCGGGAGGTATTTTGCGAACAATTTCTTGACGCAATTCATCATAAATCTTTTTAGTTGCCTCCTCTTGGGCCCCTTTCAGATCGCCTTTGGTGGCTACGCGTGCTTCCCCAATCAGACCGCCGCTAAATCCCTGAGACGCAACTGCATAGAAACCATCATGTTTGGGCGTGCCCTCAAATCCCGGAATTGTTAAATTTATTTCTCCTGACTTATTACCTGACTCGCCTGCCTTATCTGCCACGAGCTGGACATCCACGGATTGTGGGATTACCTTACCTTCCTTGATTTGCGCTCCTGGCACGACCACGGAGGCAGCTAAACGATACAGAGCGCCGGAATCAGTAAGAAAGCGGGTATTTTGAATAAGGGCCTGAGATGCAGAGCCATAGCGATTATAGATCTTGGCTTTTCCGTAAGCTTTTGCCTCAACGTTCTTCTTTCCTGTCGATTCCTTTTCAACCGAGACCGATCGAGAAAATTCAAGACGTTCGGCAGGAATAAATTTTTGACTGCCGTTAGTCGGCTGGTTGGGGTCTGAATCAAGCACAAAGTTCAGGTCACGAAATTCGTTATTTTCCTGTTGGGGATTGATCTGAACCGTTACTCGAGCGAACACTGTTGAGAGCACCACCAGTGTCACCACAAAAATTACCAGACCCAATAGCGTACTTTTAGCAAAAGGAACTACCCGAAATACATGGCCAGTTTTTTCCAAAAAACTCAAGAACGATGAGATCTTTGGTGTAGTTGGTACTGACTCTGCAACAGTGTCGCGAGGAGGTTCTGTAATAACAAAGCCCTCATCGGGTGGCTGGACAGAGGCAATTTTTCTAATGAAACTTTCTTGTCGCTCTTCATTGGTTTTAGGAGCTTTTGTTTGTTTTTTGACAACATTGATAACAGCTGAAGAAGCCTCCCCAAGGGGGGCTGTCTTTTTTCGTATGCCGTCAGATTGACGATTTACATCTACCACTGTTTTTGAGAGAAAACTACTTACTAAAAGCAAGTACCCTCTCTTTTATTATTTATCAAATATGCTGAAGCGAATAGTGAATGAGAGAGGCGAGACTAAAATCTTCGGGACCATGTATAAATCCATTCAGGGAGTTGCCATCAAATATCGTCCGTCCCATGATAGTTTTTACTTTGGGTACATCATAGGCAGAAATGTTTTTCATCCAGTCAGGGACACGCAAAACTTTTTCTATCTCTTTAATCATGGCCCCCTCTCCCGACAAAACAACCTCTTCTGGTATGGGGCCAAAAGAGTAAAACCCATCAATGGCCTGCTGAAACATTTTTTTCCAATTGCTCACTTCCACGTCCAGAAATCCGCGTAATGCCTCACTTCGATTTTGCGGCATTAGTCCTTCAACATAATGACGAAGGTCAATTTCGGCTTCCTCAAAAGACATCGAACCTCGGGCAATCCCTCGAATAAAATGACGAATGCCAAGAGGAAATGCCGTGAAATGCACTAATTGGTTACTGAGTAACATTCCAATGAATGTTTCCTCGCCATCAATTTCTACCAAAAGCACATCTCGGGTTTTCAACACATCTTCAAGTACTTCTTTATAGACAATCTCTAACGGAAGAAATTCAATCGGTATTCCGCCCAGGCTCTTTTTAGTATCAAATAACATAGTGCTTATATTTTGCGGAAAATCTACTGCTAGTGTCTGGACAGAAACGACACGAGCTCCATCAAAACAGGTACTTTCCCGGGATCTTCGGCTTGCAACACAGGAGGTCAAAGAATATCCATTTGAAAAAAATTCGAGCGGGAAACCTGCAAACGAAGATGATACATTATTCTTTTGGCACAAATCCTGGAAAAGTATTTTTAGATCTTTTTCTGAAGAAGGTTTGTGTATATCAGTTCCCACCGTACCCGAAAGCGTTGTCAGAGTATGAGAGCCACAGTGAGAACCAAGCCCGACTAGAATATTAACCGGAACTCGGCCAAAGGACTTGGTCATAGTCAAGATCAGTTCTCCCAACTTTCGTACTACAAGCGCTTCGTCTTGCGTAGAATAGGGTACTCGAAAGACAATTTTTTTCAGCATCCGCGGTAGAGCATTTTTCTCACCAGGTTGGAAAACAAGCCCTCGCATCGTGTGCGAACCAATACTGACTACCGCTCGAAGATTCGAGTGCGCATTAGACCCAAAAAGAAACATAGCGTTGAATTCTATTATACTCTTTCTTGACGAATCAAACCAAATGCTTTGTTAACAAACCAACAAAGCGAGAAAAGAGCTCTTGGTAGAGCTGTTTTTTAGACTTCTTTTTGTATTAGGTAAATAGGTGTGGAGAATTTCACTCAACAACCGCACGGATTCTCCGAATACCGGCACTGCTGCTCTCCTCCTTAGTTATTTTAAATTTTCCAATCTCACCGGTGTGGGTAACATGAGGCCCACCACAAAGTTCTTTAGAAAAAACATCTTGCTCGTTCCCTACTGTGTACACCTTTACCGGATCAGGATATTTGGAACGCTCCATAAACAATGCCCCATTTTCTTTTGCTTCTTCAACTGGTAGAAGTTCAGTTTTTACGGGAAAATCTTGTTCAACCGCATAATTGACTAAATCTTGTATCTGCTTAATTTCTTCAGGAGTCAATTTGCGAGGAAAATTAAAGTCAAAGCGGGTACGCTCGGCAGTAATGTCAGATCCATTTTGTGCAACATTGTCCCCTAGTACTTTATGCAAAGCCGCGTTTAGCAGATGGGTGGCTGTGTGCAGGCGGGTAACAATTTGTAACTCTTTTTCGTCTGCCGCTTTCAACTCCCCTGTATCCAATAAAAGGCCATGTCCTCCAAACTTTTTTTCTTGACCGGCGCGAGATAGTTCTTGGTGTTTTTTAAATTCTTCATCAAATGCTTCACGAGTTAAGTCTTTTGCACGGTCACTGCTCAACTCTTTAATAATTTCAAACGGCAGACCAAACGTCTCATAGATTTTAAATGCACCTTGAGCTGTTATATCACCTTGAGTTTGCTGGAGTTCCTTTATGCCACGTTCAAGTGTATGACCAAATCTCTCTCGTTCTTTTTGTATTTCCCTACGGATTGGTTCATTCTCTTTTAAGAGTTCAGTGTAGTGTTCTCCATACTCATGCACTATGTCGTGAATTATCGCATCAAAAACATGTCCCAGAACTTGATATATATGTTCATACACAAAAGTTCGACGCAAAAGGCGGCGCAAAACGTACCCCGCCTCTTTGTTAGACGGCCGTACACCATCTGCTAATAAAAAAGTAGAGGCACGCAAGTGATCAATAATGATGCGCTTGTGTCGAATATCAATACCAGCCGGGAGTAATTCGAGAAATGGCGCAAAAAGATCAGTTTCAAAAATATTTCTTTTGTTCTGCACTATCATTGCAAGTCGCTCAAGACCCATACCGGTATCAACGCCAGGGGTTTGCAAAGGCTGCAATATTTTTCCTGAATTTCCTGCTTCTAATTCACTCCGCGAGCCGGGAAAGAAAAACTGATTAAAGACAATATTCCAGATTTCTACATCTTGGCTATTGGCGTTTTTACAATATATTTCGGTGGTAGGACCACAGGGGCCTGCTGATCCCGTTGGGCCCCAAAACACGTCACTCATCCCCTGTTCTCGGATATCGGTTACACCCAGTGACTGCCAAATTGAACGAGACTCTTCGTCTTTGGGAACAATGTCAGACCCTTCGAAGATAGTTACAAATGAAATTGATAAACCAAGGTCTTTAGTAATGAAGTCGTATGCAAAAGTAATAGCTTCCTTCTTAAAGTATCCTCCAAAACTAAAGTTTCCCAACATTTCAAAAAATGTATCATGGGATTCATCTCCCACCTCATCAATATCGGAAGTACGAAATGATTTCTGGACTGAAGTGGTATTTTTAGTTCCAAAGTCTTTAAACGGATCGGCCTCACCTGTGTAGTATTTTTTAAATTGCTGCATTCCGGCAGTTGTCAAAAGCACCGATGGGTCATCGGGTATAAGTGAAGAGGAAGGAACAACTTTATGGTCTCTGCCTTCAAAAAATTTTAAGAATTTTTGCCGTAATTCAAGCGAATCCATGATTATTATCCTACTAAATTTTGCCAATTTTTCAAGTATTTAAAAAGACCGATTACCGGTCTAAATTTTAAGTTCTAATTTTTAAGGTCTTTAGGCTATTCGCTCAGGTGGCTTGCTACTTGTACGACCACTAAGGCCATAAACCAGGAGCATTCTCTTAAAAGTGTCCCTTCTTTCAATACCAAGAACTTTCATTGCCGCCCTTCGATCTCTCTTACATTGTTCGAGTACCTGCATTATATAATGTCTCCTTAATGCGATGAGGGTTCCTTTAAAATTGATTGGCTCTATACGAACATGTTCAATCAAAACATCAAGGTCAGGCCTTCTTTTCACTCGATTAAGTACTTTATGGGTGTATCCATCCTTTTTTCTCACCCCTTTTAAGGCCGTACAGGTTTCTTCCTCGTTTCCACGAAAAGAAATGAGCACCTGTATCACGTACCGGTCTTCTAACTGCTCGAGCGTTCCATTAAAAAGAAGAAATGCTTCTTTGGGAAGAGAGAAATTCAATGTATCTGTGTTACACCAATATCGCGATGATGGAAATTCACTTTCAAGACCCGAATTTTTTACATAGTGGAATACGTGATCTCGGGACAATCTCATTTCTCGAGCGGCCCGAGTACGATTTCCTTTCGTTCTCGTAAGCACGCACCGAAAATATAGTCGTTTAAAGCGTTCAGATGCATCAGCAAAGGGAACTTTTTCCAACCGTACTGTTTCTCTATCAATAAGCTCTGGAGATTTGTTAAACAAAACAATCAAAGACGGAGGACTTGTTGGCATGTCAATGACCCAGTTTTGTGCTTACCATAATACTGAACCAGTTAGAAGTCAATGGTTCGTTTAAAAAGAATAAAGACCGATTGCTCGGTCATTTATATATTAGCAAAATGTCGCAGTTTTGGATTGTTGGGGCTACGGAGAGGATTTCGCAGTTTACGTAAGGCTTTTGCTTCAATTTGACGAATTCGTTCGCGTGTCACTGCAAATCTTTCACCAACCTCTTCCAGAGTATGTTCACCCTCTTCCCCTATCCCAAAACGCATTTTTAAGATTACCCTTTCTTTTTCACTCAAACGATTCAATGCCCCCTCAACCAATGTCCCCAATTGTGAAGAAATGGTATCAGCATCAGTTTCGGGCAAAGAGTCATCCGCGAGAAGATCTTGCAGGACTGTGCCATCCTCTTCCCCTACCGGAGTTGAGAGTGAAACTGGACTATAATCGATCCGTAAAAGAATCTGTACCTCTCTTATAGAGATCTTAACCAACTCGGCGAGCTCTTGAGGTGTTGGACCCCGACCATGTTGCGAATAATATTCTCGCTGGGCCCGATGTATGGTGCTTAGTTTTTCAACTCGATGCACCGGTATCCGAACAGTCCGGGAATGATCCGAAATTGCTCTGGTTATAGCTTGACGGATCCACCATGTAGCATAGGTAGAGAATTTATATCCACGACGATAATCAAACCTGTCTACCGCCTTCATCAGACCCAGATTTCCTTCCTGAATAAGGTCCAAAAGAGACATGTTGCGATTCATATATCGCTTGGCAATAGAAACAACAAGTCGCAGGTTTGCATCAGAAAATTTTCTTTCCAGTTCAAGTACAGCCTGGTTTCTTCGTCGAACAGCACCAAAAAGAACTGCAAATTCTTTTGGTGTAAGACCTCGTGCTTTACATAGCTCCCGAATCTCGCCCCCGATTTCTCTTCCCTTACTACTTTGCGACTTTGCACCTATTCGTTGTGCAGACAAATCACCTAGTTTCTTATGTGTTTCTTCAAGTGTAGTAATAAAATCTCTTTCCTTATCCCGTTTTATGGGTAAAACCGCAATCAATTCCCTAAGACGTACCTCAAGCACTTCCCTTCGTGATGGAGCTTGCCGAGTAATACGTTTTTCAAGTTTAATAATTACACCAATTTGTCTTTCCAGTGCAGTTCTATCTGCTGCTTCTGAGTCCATGAAGAGATCTCCCCATGTTCCTGTTCGAAAAAGACCAAGGAAGTTGTTACATATACTTGGAACTTCAAGCAACCCACGACGCAAATTAAGACGAGCTTGAGTAAGTTGTGTCCCCAGAACAACCTCATCTCCCTTAGTAAGAAGACGTACCGCTCCAATTTCTCTTAAATAGGTCGCGACGATATCAGAACGTCGGTTTTGGAAAGTAGGCTGCGCTGGATCCTCTTCCGTAAGAACATTTGATGTATCATCCCCAACAGGTTCTAGCTCATCAGCTATGTCTTCAGGAACAACCATACGCTTGTCCATTGTTATTAAGTAAAGAATCTGGCCGAACTATACAATTTTTTACTCAAAACCGCAAGACTTGTCGTCCGAGCCAAAAAGCTACTCAATTACTCCGCCTCCAAGCATTTCCTCACCCTTGTAAAATACGATTGACTGACCGGGAGTGACCGCACGCTGGGAATCTTTAAAATGAGTTTGTAGTTTATAGTTTGTAGTTTGTAGCAAACGAACAGTACATTCCTGAAGAGGTTGGCGATACCGTATACGCGCTAAAACCTTCGCTGGCAATTTTGGTGCAGAGCCCTCAACCCAATTTACATTGGTTACAACTAATTCTTTGGCAAACAACTTTTCGTCATAAGGTCCCTCGGCAACCACTAAAGTATTTGTCTCATAATCTTTTTGCGAAACGTAGTAAGGAATACCACCTCCAATTCCAATTCCCTGACGCTGCCCAATCGTATAAAAACCAAGACCGTCATGCTCGCCTACCATTTTTCCCGAAGTTGTTAAAACCGGACCGCGTTCGGCTGGAATATACTGCTTAAGAAAATCTTTTAAATTAATTTCACCAATAAAACAAATGCCTTGAGAGTCAGCTTTCGTTGCCGTAGCAAGGTTATACTTTTTAGCTAAAGCTCGCACCTCAGGTTTGGTGTATTTACCAAGAGGGAAAAGGCAGTGTTTTAATTGCTCTTGAGTCAGTGTCCAAAGAAAATAACTTTGATCTTTCGCGCTATCGCACGCAGTGAGTAGTTTATAGTTTGTAGTTTGTAGTTTATTTTTAATTTCCCTACTCACTACTTCACTACCCACTATTAACTTAATGTAATGCCCTGTCGCCACAAAATCTGCTCCACGCTTGCGGGCTTCATCTAAAAACAGCCCAAACTTAATATTCCGGTTACACATCACATCTGGATTCGGGGTTCGTCCTGTGGCATATTCTTTCACCATATAGTCAACGACATGTTTTCGATACGCTTCGGTAAAATCCCAAACTTCAAAAGGTATGTCCAATTGCGCTGCTACCCGCATAGCATCCAGCCGATCCTGATGCTGTTGACGACATACAGGATCAGTCGAATCAGGACCGGGCGCCCACATTTTCATATGGACCCCAAACACCTCAAATTCACGCCCTTTTAAAAGCGCTGCGGTAACTGATGAGTCTACTCCGCCACTCATCGCAATAAACACCTTCTGTTTTCTTGTTGTGCCGACCCGCCTTACTAAGTCCTGAGATTCGTGCGGAGATTTCACTACAGATAATTTCTGTCTAACTTGACGAGACATAAAATTTATTATAATAAAAACTTAGCCCTTTTTCAACCTCGTGTTAAAATTTCGAGTCTTGGAGGTTATTTTTTATATTCTGGCAATTTACCTAATTTCAATTTCTCCCATTCTCTTGCTTGAACTTAAGCCCAAAAATCTTAACTTAGCAAATATAGAAGAAAAGATGGCTCGGATTGTATCTGAGCTAGGAACCGACCCCCGATCTATTCCCCCACCCAACTTGATTAGGGTAATAAAGTGGTCTGAATTCAAGCAGCTTGATTTCTCAACCTATCGTGAATCCACACGACAAGATATCCGAAAGCTAATACAGACATTCACTATGTGGACATTCTTTCGCTTTAAGGCGCTCCGGGGGATATATATCTCTGAAAGTCGAGACATCTATCTGATTTCAGAATACGCGGAAGATGATACACTTATTCATGAGCTAACCCACCACGTAATTAATATGGCCATTCGTGGCGCTGATTGGAAGAAAACTGTAGACAACGATGAAGAAATCACCCGCGAAGTTACCGCCAGACTCAAAGTTTAATTTCTTATTGCCGCCTCAAAAAGGCGGTTTAAATTTTACTCAAAAACGAAAAACCATCCCTGTAACGAGAGGATTTTTCGTTCAAAAACAATTTAAATAGCTTTAATCGGATTTGAAAAGCTTACTTCTTGGTCTTATTTCTTCTTACCAAGAATCTTGAACATCTTTGTGCCACAAACGGTACATAGTCCAGTCATTGCTCGACGCTCTCCGCCCTTACCCGGCATTGAGACTTCTTTTGCATCCTTCATCTCTCGCTTTTCACGGCACTTAACACAATAGGCTATTTCTGCTGCCATATTTTTATAAATGGAGCCTCGATATAGGCCCTCAAAGCTACTTTTACAAAATTGATGAGACGTATTCCGACCAAAAGCCTCACTTAGGCGAAACGTCTTCATTTAAGACCAGCTTATTAAATATAAGTGGTATTTAGCTTATCTTAGCTTAAAATACGAAAAAACACAAGCAGGGGTTATGCACAAAGGCTTTAAGGTGTTTTTTTGGCAAAATTAGAGAAAAAAAACAGGGTGGCGCAGTCGCCCGCGCGCACCCCCCATTACCCCCTCCACGCTACTTCATGTTCTCCCCCCAGACCCGCTCCATCTCCCCCCAGACCTGCTCGATCCCTGGCGTCACGATGAGCGGGACAATGATCCCGATGGCCAGCCCCAGAACAAGAACCACGACCACCATTTTCCACATTGTGAAGGCCTCCTGTGGTGACGAAGAGTTCTTGTTTGGACAGCGCCCTGTGCGCCATCTCAGAACTATACTTAATTATAACACCTTCTTACTTTTAAGTCAAGCTAAATCCGGCATTTTAGGCCGGCTTGAAAATGAAAATAATCTTTAAAGTATTGCGGAATATTGCCCCTTTCAATCTGGTCAAAAAAGACAATCTACCCCGTACACGAACTTTCAACCAGATAACTTGAGGATCTCCGCAATCTTCGCAAACTATTCTTATACCAACATATACTCCGTCTCTACTCCATCCTGCGCAGGCAGGTCGTCATTATCAAGTGATGCGCCCTACTTCACCCTCCCCACCTTTGTATAAATTGGGCATGCCAGGGATCGAACCTGGGACCTCGTCATTATCAGTGACGGCTCGTCCCTGGGACTCTATTATTCCGAAACTTGCAAGTTTCGGATTTATATGAGGAGTCCCGCGAAACGATCGCTGATCGTTTCGCCCACTTCGCTACCTGCCACTTTACTTTATTACCTCTGGGCATGGGCGTATTAGGGATCGAACCTAAGACCTCGTCATTATCAGTGACGCGCTCTACCACTGAGCTATACGCCCAGAGGGAATAAAGTAAAACTATCTGAATAAAAATTATTGTAATAAAAAAAGCTTGTCTTTGCAATATGAGCTACAAAAAAATGAAAAGCCCCTTTAATGGGGGGCGTTATGAGGAATAATCACTCTTGGTTGCCTTTCTGGAGTTCCTGGATGTGGATAATAATCCGCAGGAGGCAATTCGACACCATATTGAATGAGCACTCGTTCGACATCAGCATACCCACCGTTTTCCGACACCTGTTCAGCATGTATTCCATATTCACGAGCTGCCTGTACGTTTTCCCAAGAATCATCAAGAACTAGAACTTCATGCGGTTTTAAGTAGTATCGGTGCTTGGTATGCCGAGCATACGCACTTATGGCACACAAAACAGCATGCTCATACATAAAAGAGTCTGGTTTGAGCGTCCTCAGTTCCCAAGATAGTGCATAGAAATCAAACAGTCCAAGGCTGGGAAAAGTGTCTACAGCATGTTTCCACATAAAATGATTAAGATTAGAAACAATACCCAAGACACAACCCCGCCCGTCATCAACGGGTGGATTTGTTCTTACATCACACCGACCAGCTAAGTAATGAAGAGCAGTTCGCAGTTGGTTAGGAAATTCAAAACAATTGGTAAAAGCGCCTCTAACCTGTGGATCGAGACTTGCCTCAATCTTAAAGTGATCGCGAAGAGTCGCAAAAAATTCATCGTCTGACAACGCTCTCCTATCCCAAAGTCGGCCTATAGAGTCTCGTTCTACATGAGGATTATCCCAACCCATGAACGTTAAGAAGTCTTTGTTGTTGGAACCAGCGAGTCGACCAATTCGAGCACTAATCACAAGAGGATTAAATGTCACCAGTGTGCAGCAGAAGTCAAAGAGGATACATCGAATCATTATTCTTTACTAGAGAGCTCAGTACAAAGTACCATAAATGGCCTTAAACGCCAATCTGTCAGACTTGGCATTCAAATTATTGAGCAAAGTTTGAAGTATTCAGAAATTCGTTAGTGCGGAGTAAGACACGAGGTGAAATAGCAAATAACAAGTGAGATTCCAACAGCAATAAAAGGAAGTTTCAAGAGAAAGAAGAGAAACATCATGGCCTGAATATCTTCTTTGTAATCACTCCAGAGTTTTTTCATTGTATGATCGTTGGGTTTCGCAATTAATTTAAAATTTAAATCACAATTAAAAATTTTAGCATCTAATTTTTCTTTTCTCAAGTGGAAAACTATAAAAAGTTATTGCAATGCAAAAAACATCCCGGTATTTACCGGGATGTTTTTTGATTTACTTTTTTCCAGCTGTTTTCCTCCTTCGCTAAAGCTACGGAAGGATAAACCCTCTTCACTAAAGCTTAGGAGGACTCTTCCTAAGTTATGCAAAAAGCAGAACGTAGGAAGAGCGACATGCCTCGTCTACTGACGAGACTAGAGAACCGAAACTTAAAGCTCCTCGGTTAACACTTATTTCTCGTTTTGAAACGAGACGACCTAATAGGTTTATTGATGCTTCTAAACAATCATGAAATTCCGGCCTGCCGGAATAACAGAGGAAATGTTTTTGAGCGAAACATGGAAAACCTACTGACTCCCTAAAAGGAGATGTTCCATCCACAGCTTCCGCTACGGATGCCTTGTTACGACTTCGTCCATATCACCAGACTTACCGTTACCCAGCCCTTATTCTACAAAAACGCCTGAACAAAATTTCAAACATTTTTATTACACCGATCTTAAAGCTTCAGTTTAAAGCTGATCAGTAGAATAGGGGCTGGGCTTCGGGCACTCCTGGCTCTCTTGACGTGACGGGCGGTGAGTACAAGATTCGAGAACGTATTCAACGCGGCATAGCTGATCCGCGTTTACTAGCGATTCCTACTTCATGGAGTCGAGTTGCAGACTCCAATCTGAACTGGGGCGCGTTTTGATGGGATTGGCTCCGCCTTGCGACTTGGCAACCCATTGTACGCGCCATTGTACCACGTGTGTAGCCCAGGGCATCAAAGGGCCACGCTGACCTCGCGTCATCCCCACCTTCCTCCCAGCCCCAAACGCGCGTAGCGCATATGTTTAAACATTTAAATATTTAAACAGCGCCGTGCGCTTAGGGCTGGGCAGTCTCGCCTGACACTTATAACAGGCAATAGGGGTTGCGTTCGTTGCCCCACTTAAGGGAACAATTCACACCACGAACTGACGAGGGCCGTGCAGCACCTGTGCTTGTGTCCTTGTGAGAAGTCCAGCGTTTCTGCCGGATGTCACAAGCATTTCAAGCCCTGGTGAGGTTCCTCGGTTGTCGTCGAATTGAACCACATGGTCCACCGCTTGTGCGAATCCCCGTCTATTCCTTTGAGTTTTAGCCTTGCGGCCGTACTTCCCAGGCGGCGCGCTTAACGCGTAAGCTAAGCCACTCCGAGGGTCGATACTCGGAACGGCGAGCGCGCATCGTTTAGGGCGTGGACTACTGGGGTATCTAATCCCATTCGCTCCCCACGCTTTCGTCTCATGAGTGTCAGGAAATGGCCAGGAGTTTGCCTTCGCCTTTGGTGTTCCCCACGATATCAACGGATTTCACCCCTACACCGTGAGTTCCTACTCCCTCTCCATTCCTCTAGTTTGGCCGTTTCGAACGCGGCTCCACCGTTAAGCAGTGGAATTTAACGTCCGACTAACCAGACCACCTGGAGACCCTTTACGCCCAATAAATCCGGATAACGCTTGAGGCCTTCGTATTACCGCGGCTGCTGGCACGAAGTTTGCAGCCTCTTATTCATAGGGTACAGTCACTTGAGTTCCTCCCCTATAAAAGCAGTTTACAGGCCAAGGCCCTTCTTCCTGCACGCGGCGTCGCTCCATCAGGCTTTCGCCCATTGTGGAATATTCTCGACTGCGGCCACCCGTAGGTGTACGGCCCGTTCTCAGTGCCGTCGTTGGGGATCACGCTCTCACGCCCCCTACCCGTCATAGCCTTGGTGAGCCATTACCTCACCAACTAGCTGATAGGACCAAGGCTCCTCTCGAAGTGTCTTGCGACTTTACCCTTGCGGGACTATCGGGTATTAGCTAACCTTTCGGCTAGTTATCCCCGTCTTCGAGGTAGATTCCAAGGTATTACTAACTCGTTCGCCGCTAAACTATTAAATCCGTCGTCTTGATGTAATCGCAACTTCTTCAAAAATAGTTTCGCTCGACTTGCATGCCTTATCCACGCCGCCAGCGTTCATCCTGGACCAGGATCAAATCCTCATTTGAAATAGGCAAATAAATTTGCGTATTTTGTGATGCCCTCCGCCGCCTAAGCTTCGGAGGACAATGTCGAAACAGCTGGAAAAAAACCATTCGACAAGCTCATGGCAAGTAATCTTGTCCACAAACCGTCAATGATAATGATTCTGTTTCTTATTATTTGATCTTAATCACTAAATTTATTTAGGAATTTTATTGGATTCGTCTTACCCCATACATAAATTTATGCATGGGGCTCGAACATACAATTATGTTCGATTTATTTAACTTGAATTTTCAAATTGCTTTCCTGCCTTCCAAAATTAACAAAAACACCCACAGAAATTCTTAAATAACTAAAAACTTCTGCGGATGTTCTTTGTGTTTCCCCTTCCCTAGCTATAAGGATTTTAGAAACACTCGAATTTTTAAACTGTTTGGTAGGGGACTTAATTTTTAGTCCCGCCATTGGCTTTACGCCATTACCTCACAAGTAGCTATAGTATAGCCCCCCTAAAAAACTATGTCAACACACTGAAAGGTCATTGCTTTTTCGTACAAAAAAGCTACTATCCAGACTAGATCCTACTGCTCGCCAAAGATGACATTTCAAATAGCAGAGTACAAGAAAGATTGGATAGAGGACTGCTTTCTGTCTGTTCTATTTGGATTTTTGACTTTTATCTGCTCGATGGTAGTGCTTAGAAAATTTTTCGGGGTGGAACTTGAAGATGCACAATTCTGGAGCTTTGTTACGGCCATGACGGCTTTCCCGTACTTTCTGCTTGGTTTCAGCTTAATAAGAAATAAGACCATCAATAAAGGTGTCTTCGGTTTCTGTATATGGGCGGTATTTCCGTGTATTCCAATAACTATTGGGTCCAGATACATGCTCTTTCATCGTGGTCCCGGACCCAATGATCCTGTGGAGGTTTGGTGGGCATTTTCACTCATGATTTTAACGATAGCTGGGATTATACTTGTTGCTCGGCTACAAACAATAATTTTCAAAAACACAAAGGGTTAAAAACCCTTTTTAATTTAAAAAATAAAAGCCCTTTAGAGGCTTAATTTGGTTACAACTGTGACGAGGATACGGGGATTGTGGTGCCGCAGTCTTCGCAAACACTTTCTACATTAGAGCAGGCACTACAGTATTTCATATCTCGCACCTCTGTTTCGTGACCACACACTGAAGCGATTCCCAAAGCAGTAAGCTGCATTTTGTTGATACAGTATCCACAGAGCATGACGCATAATCAAGTACTGTGAGTATTTGTAGCATATGACAAGAAAATATCAACCCTCTTTAAAGAGTAACGCGGCCCCAATTGCTTGTGCCGCATCGCCGAGTTTTCCAAAAACGATCGCTATTTTTCCGATCTTGATATCAATCATATATTGTTTTTGAAAAGCTTCACGGACAACTTCAAGATTAATTTTGCGACTTGCGACCGCACCCCCGCCAAGCACAATCATTTCCGGATCAAGAACACTCACCAAACTTGCTAAAGCGCGGCCAATGTGCTCGCTTCGATCCCCTTCTTTCTCATAAGCATGCTTAGCAGCACTTTGTTCAAACGTCTTATCTTTATCCACTAAAATATCTCCTACTTCTCCGGCACTTCCGTGAGCACCGTGATACAGTTTTCCATCAATCAAAATTCCACCGCCAATCCCCGTACCAATTGCAACACCAAGAACATTCTTCTTATTTCGAGCCACACCCCACAGGGTTTCAGCCAATACAAAACACTGGGAATCATTTTCTAACAAAACGGGGCGTTGAAACTTTTTCTTAAAAAACAAGACTGGATTCCATCCTTCAAGAAACCGCAAGTGTTCTGCAACTTCGACAGTTCCGCGTTTTCGGTTAACGACTCCTGCAACTGCAACTCCTATTCCCATAATTTTTTCTCTTCTGGGGTTAACTTTCTTAATTAATTCAAGGAGTGCGTTCTCTAAATCTTTGCGATTTTGAGGAGTAGTAATTTTTAGAAACTCAACTTTTTGCTTTTGCAAATCATTGAGCGCAACTGCTCGGGTATACGTTCCTCCAATATCAATTCCAATATAATATTTTTTCATTTTGTGAGTGATATTCTATCGTGTCGACTTTTAATAAAGGTGATGACTTTAGCCATGAACTCTGGGTTATTAATGATGTTATCGTGATTAGTCCCTGGAATAACCATGTCAATATATCCCGGAAGCAGGGCATGCCGGCGCGGCCATATCTTTAATTCGGACGCTGCAACAAAATTCATTGTCGCTTCCGGCAACTGAACATGGGCTAACTCTTTAATGTGATCCCGAATAGGCAGGAGGTCACGTGCCGTAGGAAACATGGAGAGAAGCAACGCATACCAACTCCCGCCATGCGGCACTGCAACAAAAGAAATACTGTTTAGTAGAGTCAGCATCTCCGGATAATGATACATAATGTGCTTCATCACAATACCGCCAAAGCTATGAGCAATAATATCGTCTTCAATAGCTGTTTTTTGCAGATACGCGAGAACAGTCTCTGCCGCTACTCTTACCCCTCGAGTATTCCGACCAAGATCAATTATGGCCGTCTCAAATCCGGCATTTGTTACTGCTTCTGCAAGAGGTTTATAAAACTCTTTCTTCCCCCAAAAACCTGGGATAATAAAAACGGCCATTATTGTTGCTTAAATAATTTTTTAGCTTCGTCCCAAAGTGAATGATCATCATGTTTCTCTTTTAACCAATACCACCATTCGGCACCCCATAAGTAATTTTCTTCAAACCCGGCCTTGCGAGCTCTGCGAATCGTTTCCTGAAAACGTGACACATTCATGAGCTCTTTTTGCAGAGCAACATCATAATCCGCAAAGTTGGCTACCGGACCGTATGGTTCTCCCTGCAATTCAGCAACCATAAATTTTTTCTCAGGATAAAAAGGCTCAAGAACTTTGCGCTTTACCCAAAAGAGACCAGGACCAAATGTTGACCATACAACTTTTCGAATCGGATTCCACACTTGATAATACATGGTTACTCCTACAATGTCAGCACGCTGTAGCGAGGTGAACCAATAACCAGCCTTGCCCGCCTCGGTCAGCATAATTGGATGTGAATCCAAAGAACGCACCATTGCAACTTCTGCATCAACTGATTCGGTTTTTACCGTGTGAGTTGCACAATCCGCACCAAATACATGGAAGGGTTCATTTTCTACTTGCCAGATAGCAAGTGCTGGAGAGGAACGATAGCGTTCCACAACCACGCGCATCTGATTGAGCACTACTTTTTCAAACTCTTCTTCGGGAAGTGACTTACTCCATTGCGGAATATGACACTCTGGCCAGCGTGGAAGCTTTCTACCAACGACCAAAATAAGCTTTGCATTACTTTTTTCTGCCTCATGTATGAGATTGTCATACTCGCTAAAATTAAACTCTCCGGCTTTAGATTCAATATCCTCCCAATACACCGGCAAACGAATTTTTTGTGCCCCAAGATCATGCAGCAGTGCACTAAATACTACTTGGGAGTCAAGCCCAAGTTGATGCGCCTGTTGAGTAGAAAACGTAACCCCAAAACGTACATTTTGCTCTGTCAAAAAATCCCCTTTAGCTACATAAAAATAAATACCGGTTAAAATGATGGCGATGGCCAAACAATAGCCTACTATTTTTCGAAATTTTTTCATCCTAGACACTGATTATATAAGTAAAGCTAGACCCAATAAAATACAAAGTGTCGCGAGAGACTTTTGTACAATAGTTTCTCGGCTGATTTCTTCTTGAAAAATACGCGGCCAACGCCGAGAAAAGATAATAGCCAGGATAAAAAGCAGTGGATACTGAATCCCCTGCAGCGCATTAACCAGAGTAACGCTTCCCAATGAAATTGCCGCAACAATAACTAAAGGCGCGAGTCCAGCAAAGATTCGCGAAAGAACATAGAAAACTTTATTCCGCGTTCCGCTTTTTTTCCCACCAGAAAAACTGACCTGCGAACGAACACGAGGGTCAAGGAGGAGAAGCGCTGCAAAACCAAAAGAGCCAATCCGTGACCACAGAAAGGCAGAAATATCATCAGTTCCCTGAAATGCAAATTTTAGTAATACTGCTGAGAGCGCAAATAATAATCCAACCCAAATTTCAAGAAAAAGCAGAGAGTAATTTTTAAATTGTAATCTTGATTTAAACGAGTGGAAGGCTATCAAAATCCCCCCAAGGACCAGCAGGACAAAGGCATAAAAGGTTTGTGCATACAATCGCTCGCCAAGAATCAAATAACTGAACACAAAAGCAGCAATGGGAGTGATACTGCCAATAGTAGGAACAACACGAGAGATTTCGTCTCGATCAACGGCCCGATAAAAATAAATAAGCGCAAAAATGTTCAGCGAACCGGAGACAAGACTTACAAAAATAACTAAAGATGAGGCAGGCTTAAGAAACCACGGCACGAAGAGTAAAAAAAATACCCCGCCAATTCCAGAAAGAAACGCAAGCACTTTGGGATTAGGGAGTAATTTCTCAACAAAAAGTTTGTCCCCTAGAAAACCCAGAGCTTTGGCACTATGACCAATGAGAGCAAGTATAAGCCACATGAGTTTAGTATAAATAAAAAAGGGCATCCCTGATAGGATGCGCGCTAGTTATTCTGGTGTGACATTTGCCACGCTTGTGCAAGTTCTCTAAGTCGTCGTTGTGCTTCAGTAAATTGCGGAGTAAGTGGATCAGACGGAGCATCCTCACCATAAAGAAGGGTACCGGGTGCAAGCACCATGGGTATGAGCTGCAATGTATTTGCTGGACCGAGCAGATCACCATATGGAAATCCCTTATCATGTAAATCTACAACTGCATCAACTACTTTTATCAATGCATCGTCCAGTTTAATCTCTTCCCCGTCTGCATTCACCACACGAATCTTCCACATTGCCTCTAATTCTGCTGCCGCCTCTTTGTGGCTCATATCAGCCATAAAGTTTTTAAGTCCGAAAGACTCGGTTATGGTGCCGAGTGTATATGGACGAATTACTCGCCACTGCATCAACATTGAAAACATAACTTCTTTAACTCCACCAGTGCTATATTCCCAGCCATCCATTACTACATGTCGGCCCGCCATTTCACCAATTACCCGATACCACAGTGACATATAAGCATCTTGCGTCCAGCGCCACTTTTTGGCTTCAAATATCGACGGCGCGATAAAGAGGAGATTTTCCCGATGACCGAGTGCATTAGCAAAGGCAATTCCTTCGTCGATATTCGGTTTAATCACAAGTTCCCACAATGCCGCTTTGCCAACCACCTGGACCAACTCGTCGACGGTCTTTATGCCATGCGTACTCAACACATCAAAGTATCGCCTGCCCGTAGTAATAGGCATACTGACGTATGCAATGTGGCCTCGGCGATTTCCGCGAAATGAACGATATGCTCCAAGTACTATGCCCAAATTAGTTAGCTCGTCTTCAGTCAAACGATCATAACTAGTGATGACATCTTGGAGAAGTTCTTGACTCAATTTTCTTTTTCAGAAGAGCCACTTAATTTATATCAATCAGGTTTCTGGCTGTCAATTACTTTTTTGTACTCTAGAGCACTCTCCCTAATTTTTCTCCCCTGGGTTTCGTAATCTACCTCGACCAACCCGAATCGGGGCCAAAAACCGTCACCCCATTCAAAGTTATCGAGTAACGACCAATAAAAGTAACCGCGGACATCTATTTCCTCAACGAGCGCTCGAGAAATTTGAGCGGTGTGATCTACAATATAGTGTGCTCGCTTTGTGTCCGCTGCATCAGCAATACCATTTTCTAAAATAAAAATGGGCTTCTGGTATCGCGCCAATCTTTTTAAAACACGATACAGTCCTTCTGGATGTATTTCCCAACCAAGATCAGAAGTTTCGTGAGTCTTTTTTCCAACAGGAACACCCCGATAGTAATCAAGGCCAACGAAATCCATCACATCTTGAATCGTCTTAAGAAAAAAAGTATTGAGATGATAATAGAAATTTGCCAAAGGGAGTGATGAGCGAATTTCTCCAGTATTTTGAGTTATCCCAACTGAGAAGTTTTGATTTATTTCTTTCATCGCGCGATACGCTCGGGCATGCCCTCGATGCAAGTTCCAAAATACTTGATTAAACACCAATAAATTTTTCTTGGCGGGAGGAAAATTCCCCGTTCTATAGGCATTACTGGCCCAGAGACTAGGTTCATTCAAAGTGATAAAAAAGGTTACCTCATTTTTAAATTCTTCTGCTAATTTTCTGCAATATCGGACAAAATAGTCCACAGTTTTACGATTTTCCCACCCACCTAAGTCTCTCACCCATAAGGGAAGAGTCCAGTGCCAAAGGGTTACAAACGGCTCCATTTCTCGTTCTCGTAGTGCCCTAATTACTTCCCGATAATGTTCAATTTCTTTTGCATCAAATTTGCCCTCTTCTGGTTCAATGCGTGACCATTCGATTGAAAAACGATGGGCATTGTGACCAAGAGTTTTTGCAATATCAAAATCTTCTTTGAAACGATTATAGTGATCACAGGTCTCCCCTGAAATATAATTTTCCTCCTCAAGTGGGCTCGGATAATTTTTCAAAATAAATTCGGGCCAGACATTACCTTTCATCTGCCGAGCTAGCGCCAATTGGGACTTTTGTCGAGCTACCCCTTTTTCCCACTCAGTCCAATCATTATGATTATTTCCCTCAACTTGATGAGAACTGGTTGATGCTCCCCAATAAAAATTTTTTTGAAAGAACATGGGAGAGTTAGACATTTTTAGGAGTTTCAAAAACGACTTTTTGTATTCCCTTGCGGATCTTGGGTGTAGGCCAAAAACCTAAGTATTTCCCAAGCATTAAACGAGTTTCTGCCTCAATTGCGGGAACTGAACTAAACATCAAAGATACCGGCACAAGAAACCACTGAAAAATCATCCAAAAGTATTTATGACGTCCGAAATCGATCGGCCGAGGTGGAAGAATTTTTAAGGTCAAATAAATTGAGGTGATGATACCCATCATGGCAAGAGTCAAAACCCAACTGGTAATACGCGGTACGTTATATGCCAAGACCGAAACCCCAAATTGCGATCCTCCAAGAAAAATTGGCAACCATCCCATTAAAAAAATCATAAAAGAATTAGTAGGCCAAGACCAAAAACTTTCGATTTGATTAAAAGCCCAATACAGCTTGGTGCGCAGAGGGATTTTTTTGTTGTGAAAAAAACCGTGTAAAAAATAGGGCGTATCGGCAACGCCGTAGGCCCAGCGACGCTGTTGTTTATATAAGTTTTTGGCAGTTTGCCATAAGTCTTCCGCAACATTGGCATCCATGGCTACGGGAACAAGCAATGGCTCCACTCGCCAATCTCCGTCAAACGTCAAAAGCGCCTGCCAAAAAATTCGGGAATCTTCAGAAACTACATTGACTTGCCAGAAACCAATTTCTACCAAGGCCTTAAACGGAAAGGCATGAGAAGAAAAAGAGACCAGCCGTTCTGGCCGCATTTGGTTTAACAGATGCCAGAAGGTCGAGGAGAGTGCGAGCAGTCGAGAAAAAACCGGCGCTTCCCAAATATTATTTATAAACAACGGGATTGGCTGATACGAAGTTCGCAACGGTCGAGTTGACGTAAGATAAAGATAACTTAAGCGACTAAAATAATTGTGTGAGGGAACGGTATCAACATCAAAAACGGATACAATAATATGCTCATACGGAATTTTTTGAGCATCAACCAGCTTTTCTTTAGCTTCGCGTGCCGCCCAGGTCTCATTGGCACCTTTTCCTGCAAGCTCACCTGGTACGTCTTGGTGCGTGGTGAGAAGAAATTTCCCAAAATGGGAGCTGTATTCAGCACAAATTTTTTGGCCCACTAAACGCGCTTCCTCCCCTGCCCTTCCTTCTCCACTCAGAACAATCATAATTCGCTCTTTGGGGTACTGTGTAGCGATCAGTCCGTCACAAGTAGTTTTTAAAACGTCATATCCTTCTTTGTAAAAGGGCAAAATTACCAAATGCCAAAGATCCTCTCTCCAGTTTTTTATGCCAAGCCCATGTGATGATAAATGCACGTCATCAAATTTCTTTAACCAATTTACCTTTTCTAGTTCGCGCATAATTCGAAAACTGTTTCGCAGGTGCCAAGAAAGATACACTGTCTTTAAAAGCCAGTAGAGATCAAACGTTACAATAAAAATAACCGCCCAGACAGGAGCAAAAATTGAAGCGACAATAATCAGCACAAAAGTAATCCAGACCAGCGCCCCAGGAAGAATCTCTAACAGGCGGTATCCTAACCAGCCACTTGTGGTTTCAAAATCCTTCGCAGAACCGATGAAAAGGTATTTTTTAGATTCAGACAGCATTTCTTTATTATAAAATTCAAACCAATTAATATAAAGAGCGTCTGAAGAGACGCTTTATTTAATATACCAATTCTTGACCAGAAAACCAAGACGTGACATTCACTCGACCAGTACCCTTCGTCACCTTTCCTATGACATCAGCAGGAAACTTTTTGCGAATGTGCTCTAAAACAGCGACCACATCTTTTTCCGCCACACCCACAACTAACCCAATACCACAATTAAAGGTCTGATACATTTCTCTGTCAGATACTTTTCGATCTCGTATTTCCCAGAAAATAGATTGAGGAGATAACGCATGTCGGCCATTAATAACAACGTCTGTACTAGGCGGAAGGTAGTCTTTTATCTTAGTAAATGCTCCGCCAGTGATATGCGTCATGCCGTGGACATCTACCCGTTTCATAAGCGGCAGAATGGTGTCTGAATAAATAAACGTAGGAGTTACAAATTCGGGGCGAAATTCTTTACCAAAAACTTCGCGAATTTTAGTAAATCCATTCGAATGTGGTCCACTACTCCCAATACCAACCAAAACATCTCCAACTCTATATTTATTCGGCCGAGTGTCTAAAACCATGCCGAGCATTGTAATACTAATCTCGAGTCCCTCTTGAGTATCGTGAATGGCCGTTTCTCCCCCAGTGACAGCAATTTCTCTTCTTCTACACTGTAAGACTAATTCATGGAGTATAGCCTCAATAGCTCGCACATCTTCAGCGGGCAAAGTTATGTGGTCAATCACTGCATACGCTTGAGCACGTGCCAGAAGTAGATCATTAAAATTCATTGCCAGTGCGTCTTGGACTGCAAAACTAAACGTTCGTGCTTGCCAATGGTAAAGGCCTTTAGTCCCGATAGCATCACAGTGGTGAAATTCAGGTAAAGAGAATCTTTTACAAACAACACTGTTCTTTACTGAAACATAAGGAGTCTCCCACGTCGTTTTTATTCGATCAATTACTTTTCCCTTATACGGCTTTGTTGGATCGTACACAGAGTAATAAAATGTTCTTGTGCAATCATAACTTACTTTTGATTTAATATTCTACTGATGATCGCTAGTAAAATATTTAAGTTGACGTGACAAGTAAAACGTGTTATATTCGTGTAAGCTCTTGTGACATCAGGAGGTTATATGCCAAAAGTCGGAATCGCAGGCTTTGCTTTTGGAAACAGGGGCAAAAATCCCCTTGGTGGATACTATCCAAGCAAAACTGATAGGATTATGATCGCCCGTGCTCGAGCACGCGACTATCTTACTTCTCATCTCCTCTACCTCCAAGGTGAACATGCCTATTTATTAACAGAAACTGAAAGGCAAAATCTTCAACTCTGTGTTACCCAGCATCATATCGATCCCGCACAGTACTTAGATTCTGATTCAGTTATTACACAGATAGTTGACAGAGCACGGAAAGATGGAATAGAGGAACTTCGAGTCATGGCATTCCCCTTCATTCACGGGCCTTATTGCTACTTTGTTTTACGAAGAGAGGCCGCAAAGTACGGAATCAGGGTGCGGTCGCTTAGTCTTGGTCTCGGATTTACACTCATCGGCTGGCTCTGCGCCTTCGACGAGCTTTCATATCAACCATGGACTAGAGGACCAATCCAAGCCTTTGGCTATGCGACTTACCGATTTCTCACCAAAAAACGGAGAGGAAAATAAAACACGACGTGCCAACGTCGTGTTATCATTTGTGGGTCTTTCGCCATTCCTCTATTTTTTTGTGGTTACCCGAGAGTAAAACTTTTGGAACTTTATATTTTTTTCCTTTGTATTCAAAAACTTCGGGTCGAGTATACACAGGTACTCCTACCCCATTGCGATTTTCTTCAAGAGATTCTTCTTTTCCTAAAACTCCGAGAATATGACGAGCAACAGCATCCACAACAGCCATAGCTGGGACTTCTCCACCGGTTAAAACATAAGGACCTATTGATAAACTTTCAATTTTTAATTTCCAATTTTCAATTACCTTTTTTATGCGCTCGTCGACTCCTTCATAGTGTCCTGCGATCATAACAATACGGTCGTATTTTTTTGACCAGTCTATCGCCAGTTTTGAATCAAACTGTCTTCCACCCGCAGAAAATAAAATTACTTTTGTCTTTTTCTTGTCGCTTGTCGCTTGTCGCTTGTCGCTTAAAATCGAGCCAAGAGCTCTGGTGATTGGCTCGATTTGCATCACCATCCCCGGACCTCCTCCATACGGACGCTGATCTACTTTTTTATGTTTATCTTTAGAAAATTTGCGAATGTCGTGAATCCGAATATCCACGAGCTTCTTTTCTCGTGCACGTTTAATCATTGACTCCTTAAAATAAGAATCAAAAATATTTGGAAAAATTGTGAGAATATCAAATTTCATAAAACACTCAGACCATCGATGGATTTTTTAGATTTGCTAACTAAAAATCCGCAAATGGTGCGGATTTTTAGTTTTTCCGCCGCCCGGGCGGGAAAAAAGTTTACAGATTCAAATCGTCGACTACCGAGTCCACATCGGAACGTCGTCCCATACCGCCCTCTCGGGACATTCGAGGACCTCGTCCTCCTTCTGGCTCTTCAATCTTCAAATTCACTCGTGCGTTGTTTTTGATTCCAACGACGCGAAGAAGCGATCGAATAGCTTTTGCGGTCTGGCCCATGCGTCCAATGATTTTTCCCATATCGGCTGGATCGACTTTCAAGGTGATTAACACACCCATCTCGTCTACCTTTCGATCGGTTTGGACAGCACTCGGATTATCGACAAGCGCCTTGACTACATATTCAAGGAATTCTTGATCAGATTGCATCTTTGCTATCACGCTAGCGGTGACATACTCGGGCGTTGTACGCCCAAATATTCACTTTTGCTTTTGCGTCTTTTCATTATCGACCTTTACACAGACAATTTCGGTTAATCAAGCTTTATGTATACTAATTATACTCCAATTTTCTGATAAAGTCAAGAAGTAGGAGTTTCAGCTTTTTTCCCACCCTTGGCAACTTTTTTTGTATCTATGACTTTATGGCTTACCAGTAGATTATGGACTGTTGGTGTCGGCTGTGCACCCTTAGAAATCCAATACAAAATCCGCTCATTTTTCAATGTGGTTTGTTTGGTCTTGGGGTGAAATGAGCCGAGTATCTCAAGCTCTCCTGATTTGGGTTTGGAACGTTTTTCCGTTACCACCACCCGAAAAGCAGGGTCATTTTTGCGTCCTACTCGTTGCAGTTTGAGCATCAACATGATATTAAAAGTCTAGTGAATTCAGTGGAAAAAGTCAAGAATGAATGACCTAAGTCGGCTCTTCGAGCAGGCACATGAATATCTATACCGTAGTGATGAAATATTGATTGTGTCGCCATGCCCGCCGGACGTTGATTCTATCGCTTCTTGTTCTTTGATAGCACAATATTGTGAGTTTATGAATATACCCTGTATCCTTTATTGCGCAGCCCCTCTACCACCAGGTAATTCCCTTTTTAATTTTTTACCCATAACTAGTTTCGTCCAAACACTTCCCGATCCTGTACCCAAGCACATAGTAGTTGTTGATTATGGTAGCTTCGCTACCACGAAGCTTGACCCTTCAAAACTTTCCGAAAGTTTTATAATTGGCTTTGACCATCATGATGAACCAGCTCGCGACTTCCCTATAAATGGACTACAAATCGTAAACAGCGATGCGCCCGCAACTACAGCCGTGATCCTGCACTTTATGCACGAAACAAACACCCGTCCCATCGTTGAAGGTTTAAAAAGCCAAAACTTTTTTACGTATGTTGCCTTAGGGATTTATGCCGACACCGCTCGGCTAACAAATCCGAAAGCAACTCCTGCGGCTTTTGATTTAATGAATAGTTGCATTAAAAACGGAATCCCTTGGGAACAAATTCGAGATGCCGCAAAACCCAAGATGAGCCTTAGCCGAATGAAGGCATGGAGTCGTGCATTTGAAAAAGTTGTTGACTGGTTTGATGAAGAGCTCGGAATGGCAATCTTTATATATGAAGGAAGTTATGCGCAAATGTTTAATCAAAGACACATCGAAGCTTTATTAGGACCGATGCAAGAACTTGAAGAAGCGAATCTAGCGGTACTTCTTTTGAGGCAGGGCGATGGGAATCTAAGGGTTTCGATAAGAAGCAAAAATCCTGACATCATTTCGGCCGCAGATATTGCTCGCAGTCTTGGCGGTGGCGGACACCCCCATATGGCAGCTGCACTTCTACCTCGGGTATCTTCAGAAGAAACTCTCTGGAAAATACAAGATGAAGTACGAAAAATTTTACATAAACAACCGTAGATCCCGCTAAGCGGGATCTTTAAATTATCCGAGTATTGCTTTTATCTTCGTCACTATCTCTTCCGGAATTGTGGTTGCTTTAACCATATACTCAACCACTCTAAGTTCTTGACCCCTTTTTATATCGGCCGGATCGTTGAAGTTACTTAAAATAATAACCGGGGTGTTAGTTATATTCTGATCTTGACGAATTTGAGCAAGCACATCAAAACCATTTTTCTTTGGCAAAAGTATATCAAGAAGTATTAAGTCCGGTTGTACTTGTTTTGCAAGTTGTAAGGCTTCAGCCCCGTCATGAGCAACCGTAACTTCAAATCCGCTTTTTTTCAAAAAGTTCTCGAGAATATCGCGCAAAAGTGAATCATCTTCGACAAAGAGAATATGTTTTGCCATATGCGCTAACTATCTCACGGGAGAGAATTCACTGCAACCAAATTGACTATCGATTAGTATACTCTTCAGCTTCCTCAAATTTCAGAGACAAAAGTTTAGAAACTCCCTCGTCTCCCATAGTAACGCCGTATAAAACTCCGGCTGACTTCATGGTTTCGCGATTGTGCGTCACAATTAAGAGTTGTGTCTTTTTGGCAAGTTCTTTGATAATCGCTCCATAGCGTTGAGAATTTGCCTCATCCAGTGCCGCGTCCGTCTCGTCCAAAATCAAAAATGGTGGAGGATTTACGGCAGTAATTGCAAAGAGAAGCGCAATTGAGGTAAGAGCACGCTCGCCACCAGATAACATGGCAAGCCCCTTAATACGTTTGCCCGGAAGTTCCACGGCAATATCAACTCCTTCTTCAGCCTCCGTTTCTTCTTCCTCTACCATATCAGTCGGCTCTTTTTCTTTTCGTTTTTTTGCTTCGAGAATCTGCAGACTCGCCTTCCCTCCCCCAAAAATTATCCTGAAAAGATGCTGAAATTCTTCTTTAATCTTTGAAAAACCTTCTTTAAAATCATGCCGAATCCGATCATCCAACTCTTTAACAAGTTCTTTCAAAGAGCGGGATGCTTGTTCCAAATCCTCCAATTCTTTGGTTAAGAATTCATGACGCGTCTCGGTTTCTGAAAATTCTTTAATTACCGAGACATCAATTCCTCCAATTTCCTCAAGCTTGCCTTTCAATCGTTCAATTTTTCTTCTTATTTCTTCATTGGCAATTGTCTCATATCCTTGCACAGATACGTGCGCAACGTTTTCATAATTGAATCCGTTTTCTTCCATTTCGCGACGCAATACCAACTCTCTAATTTTTATCCGCTCCTCATCAAACCGAAATCGCTCGAGTCCAACTGTGATGTCCCGATCCTCATCTTGTTTAGCACGCAGCAGTAAATCAAGTTCTCTGATTTTTAATTGAAAAACTTTGTGTTTTTCCCGCATCTGGACTTGAATCAATTCAAGTTTCTCAACTTCTTGAGTTACCACAGCAAGTTCTTCTTGGAGAGATTGAATAGTTTTTTCTAGCTCTTGGGCAACAGCACTTTGTGTGGCGTGCGGCTTTTCCTCAACTGATCCTTGCTGAATTTCTTTGGTAAGTACTTCAAGATTTTGTACCAATGTGTGCAGATGTGCTCGAATACTCTCAATACTATTTTCAGTAATCATTCTCCGAACTTCGGCCATATATTCTCGAATTGATTCTTGGATATAACGAGAGTCAACGACACGAATCGCCGGATGTGCTAATCTTTCTTTCTCAACTTCTAACCTTCCCTCCAAACGCCCGATCTCTCGTTCCAATTCGCGACGTTTTGCCTCATATCCAATAAGCTGTTTCTCTTCTCCGCTCTTGGAACTCTCGTCATTGGCAAAGGCTTTTTCAGCCTCTCGAACATTTTGAGACAGACGCTCGATCTCTTGTTTAACATCAATACGTTTTTCAAGAAGAGGAGCTGATTGGGCAACAAGTTTTGAGGCCGACTCGTCAATTTCTCTTTTTTCTTTGGAAAAATAAATTACCTGAAGTTGTTTTAATTCACTCTCCACACTTTCGCGAGCTTGTGCTTTTTGGGCCTGTGTTCGCAAAAAGCGCAAATGCGGGGCTATCTCTCGCACAAGAGCCTGCACCTGCTGCATATTATTTTCGGTTGCGGTCAGTTTGCGTTCTGTTTCGTTCTTTTTCAATTGGTATACCCGAAGACCAAGCGCCTCCTCCAACATCGCTCGGCGATCTTTGATTGTGGCAAGTAAAATCCGATCAACTTCCCCTTGACCGATAATATTGTGTTTGGATTCTCCCAGACCCATTCGTGCCATTAACTCAACCACATCTTTGAGTCGTACTTGAGAACCGTTGAGATAATATTCGTTTAAACCATCACGAAAGATTTTTCGTGCAATTGATACCTCCTCAAAATCAATTGGAATTCTGCCATCTTTGTTATCAAAAAAAAGTGTAACAGATGCTTTACCCATGCGTGGAACCTGGGCTGATCCATTCCAAATCAAATCTTCTCCGAGTTTGGCGCGGAGTGATTTCATCGATTGCTCTCCCAGTACCCATTGAATGGCCTCTTTGATATTTGATTTTCCCGAGCCGTTCGGCCCAACTATACCCGTAACACGAGAAGGAAATTCAAGAGTTGTGTTTTTTGCAAAAGATTTAAATCCTGAGATTTCGAGCTTCTTTAAGTACATACATACAAATTAAACTAAAGGATTTTATATGTAAACGTGCTCAATTCCTGCATATACCATGCTATAGCATGGTATATGCAGGAATTGGATTATAACAAATTAAATTCCGATCTTAGATGCAGTTCATTGTCTAAGGCCTCAGCTAAAATCAGACGAACATTGTTCCGAACCTCGTAAAATTCAATAAGAAAGTTAACTTCATTATCGCAGGGATAGGGGTGGATAAAAACACTCTTCTGGAGCTCGATCATTCCTATTTGCTTCAAGCGAATACGTAAAATGTCTCTTGTTTTTTTGCAACCTTCCGGAATATCAAAAATAACAATTCTCCATTTCTTATCCCACCGATTTGGTTTCTGAATTTTAAGCTCTTCGATGTTATACGTTAATACCCGCTGCTTTCCTGCATGGGTAAGAATAAGAGTTACCTGACCATTCGGTAATTCTTTAGATGCTATCAGTTTAGATTGATACAGGGATCGGATAGCCCTTCGCAGAGAGTCGCGTTCGATAGACCCCCATTCGCCCCTTAAGCTTTTTAAAATTCGAAAATATTGATTAGGAGATCGAGAAAGACCAAGCGCCAACCCGCCCGCCAAAAGCAGTAAAACTTTACGTTGTATCTCTCCGGTTCCTGTCTTTGGCATACCTCAATCGTATAAAAAATCTCCCTATCCCGCAAATAAAGAGCGGTCGCTTTGTATTTGCTGGTTTTGATTATTAAGACGAGGATCTCTTACTGCCCCGCATGTGGTTTATCCACAAGTTTTCACTTCCACAAGTAAAAGTTCTGTTGGATAATTCCAATATGAAAATCACAATTTGTGGAAGTATTGCTTTCATTGATGAGATGGAGGCGGCCAAAAGAGAATTAGAACAATTTGGACACGAGGTAAAACTCCCCCCTTCAGAAATGACCGACGCCGAAGGTAAGGCAATTTTATCTAAAGATGTCTACGCAATTCGCAAATCTTCGAACACCGTCGACGACTGGGTTTGGGAGAAAAAGACGGAAGCCATGAAAAATCATTTTGATAAGGTTGCTTGGTCAGATGCGATTTTAGTCCTTAACCACACAAAAAACAATGTTGCCCACTACGTAGGGGCAAATACACTCCTGGAAATGGGATTAGCTTTTCATCAAGGAAAAAAGATTTTTCTCTTAAACCCAATTCCAGAAATCTCGTATAAAGAGGAACTATTAGGCATGAAGCCAACAGTTTTGAATTCTGATCTTTCTTTAATTGTGTAGATGCAACACTTCTTAGATTTAGTTGCCTATCCAACCCAGATTTGATACGCTTTCCGCAGTTCTTGATACCTGAAAGAATAATGACTAATCGTGAGCGGTGGCTGACGATCGCTAACCGAGAGGCAGCATTAGGAGATCAAGATGAGCATGTTTACTCCCAAAGATTTGCGATGATATGCCAGGATATTTTGGAAAAGATTCAAGCTGATCCCAACTTTGAACCGCCCACCTATCAAGAGGTCATGGCAAAAGCTCCCTGGGGACCCTAAAGGGGTCTTTTTCTATTCTCTATGGCATTTTTATGTTGTTTGACAGCCACCTATTATTTTATATAGACCTCTTGTATATCAGGAATGACTGGAAAGCCCGGGGAACTTGGTGCTGCTCTTCAACCAAAAAATCAATGGCAAGAAGAAAAGACAGCTGCTTCACTTGCTTTCATAAACGAAACTGAAACATTTCTCAAAACATGTACAGACATCGAGAAGAAAAGGCTTCTTGCTGTAGCGATAGCAAAAGTGCAAAGTAGTGAGATTGTTCTTCGGGAATGGCTTACTCCTCAGGAGTATCTTAGTCATTCAGGGTTTCCACCAAATAGTTTATAATCAAGCCCCCCTAGGGCTTTTATTTTTATGAGGGTCACAACCAACCCTTGGCATGCAAAGCTGCACGCGCCGCCTCCTCTTGCGCCGACTGTTTTGAGGGGCCTTCGCCTTCAGCGACCAGTTCTTCATTTAAAAACACTCCAACAATAAAATGTTTGTCGTGATCCGGTCCCCATTCTCGGGTAACCTCATACGTTGGAGTAATACCAACCCGCTCTTGTGCCTCTTCCTGAAAAAGAGATTTGGGGTCTTTATATAATTTTTTACTGAGCACATCTGACATTCGCGGAGTTAAGACCCGATGAATAAACTCGGCAACAGCATCATATCCGCTATCAAGATAAATTGCTCCCACCAACGCCTCAAAAGCGTTGGCTAAAATAAACTGACGAGCACGACCAACATCTTTTGCCTCTCCGCGTGAGAGCAGGAGATAGTCATTGATCGCTAATTCAACCGATACATCAGAGAGCATGCGTGAATTGACTAATGCCGCTCTGAAACTCGTAAGCTCCCCTTCCGGTTTATCAGGAAATTCGCGATACAAATGTTCGGTCATCACAAGCTCAAGTACCGCGTCCCCCAAAAACTCGAGACGTTCATTGTGCCCAAGCTTCCACGAGGAATTTTCATTCAAATAAGAGCGGTGAGTAAGCGCTTGAGTAAGCAGATCCTTATTATTAAATTTAAGAGATAGTTTCTCTTCTAATTGAGATATGTTGTTCACCTATGCTTATCTGATTAAGCAAGTTAAGTGAATTAAGTAAATTAAGCATACATAGTGCTTAACTCGCTTAAGTAACTTAATCAGTCAAATTAATTTTCAGTCTTTTCTTCGACTACTTCTTCCTCCTTTGATTTTTTCTCCTCTTCTTCTTTCTTCTTTGCAAGTTCTTCTCTGGTTGGGTACTCCTTTCCGGGCTCACCAATTTCTCGATAAACCGTCCCCAAAACACCGTTTACAAATTTTCCCGAAGACTCACCCCCAAACGATTTTGCAAGTTCAATTGCCTCATTAATAGCAACTTTAGGAGGAACTTCCTCGCGACTTCCAAACAAAAGCTCATACAACCCCAAACGAAGGACCGCGCGGTCCACTGCAGTGATTTGTTCAATCGGCCATTCGGGAGCAGCTTTTTCAATGATGGTATCGATTTGAGCATTGTTTTCAATGACGCCAGCAATCAGACGGTCAATAAAACCATACTCTTCATCGAGTCCTGGTCCAAATTCTTTTTTGTTTCGCTCTACGATTTCTGGAAGAACTTTTGCGTCCTTTCCATTAAAATCCCACTCGAAGAGCGACTGCATTGCGATGGAACGAGCTAGATGACGAGATGCCATATTACTGCACATCGCAAATCGCTTATCGCTTATCGTAAGGACGAGCGATGCGCGACCGGCAATGTGCTTTACTTATGTGAAAGTTCCTCTGCGTTAAGTTCTTTTGGTCGTGCAGCTGCTTCGGTTTCGTGTTCGTGTAATTCTTTTTCCTTTTGTTTCCGTGCCTTTTTATCTAATTTCGCAAGCACATCAATCACTTTTCGCCCATTGTAATAGCCGCAATTTTTGCATATAACGTGCGGGATGATGTCTTGATTACAGTGACTGCATTTGACAAAACGGCCAGCTTGCAGTGCGTGATGAGATCGCACCCCGTTTCGCTTGCTCTTCGTATGTTTCATTCGGTTAACCATCCAGGTAGTAGAAATTCGACTAAACTAAAGCCTTTAAAAGCCTTACCCCAATCGTCTTCCTTGATACATTAAACTCAGTCCAGGTTGTGAAAATATCATACCATACTGTCAAATTTTCACTACCTAGCATGGTTGGTAGTCTAACAGAAATGATAGATTTTGGCAAACCCGGTAGTGGAAATTCGACTAGGCCAATTGGAAAAAAATTTTGATATCTTAATTGTCGAATTTTCACTACCGGGGAAATTAAATAGCCCATAAGGGCTAATTACTTGAGTCCCAAAAGCAGCTCTATAAGAAATTGCTTTTTTGCACCATCCAAAGAACGCATTATGTTAATAATCTCCGACTCCTCTTTAGATAAACCGTTCGCAACACCATGAGTGCAGATTTCATCTGCATCGAGTCCTTCACGAACAAGAAGAGCATGATACCGTAATTCCCTAGTTGCATCCCCATTTACCCCAAGTGCCTTTGCAAGTTTCAAACAGATTTCATCGCTGGGAGCCTGAAACCGTTCTATTTGACGCAGATACACAACAGATACCCCAGAAGAGCGAGCTAAATCTTCTGGTTTCAATCCCCGCGCTTCCCGAAGTCAAGTAAGGATTCTACCAAAAGATTCCTTATTTTGGCTCATTCTTTTCTCTAGCTCACTCTTAAAAATATAAATTATTTAGTCTCATTTGTCAAATCGAAAACTTTTTCGATGCACCTCCGAATACCCAAACTGTTTGATCAAATCGCAATGTATTTTGGTGCAGTATCCTTTATGGATATCAAGACGATAACTTGGGTATTTTTTATGCAACTGGAACATAATTCGATCACGTGTCACTTTGGCAATAATCGAGGCAGCAGCAATAGCAGCAACGCGCTGATCCCCTTTTACAATTGTTCGTTGCAAGACTCCTTTGGGAAGCCGGAGTCCGCCATCCAGCAACACTAAACACCTATCCCTGTTTTCGAGTGATTTATAAACCACAAAAGCTCCTTTTTGTGCTGCCTGATAAATATTGATGCGATCAATCGTTTTTGGACTAATCTTTTTTACAGCCCACACAATATTTTTGTCTGACGTAAGATGCAAAAACCATTCTCCTCGTTGTTTTGCTGTCATTAACTTTGAATCTTTGGTAGGCAGAAGCGTCTTATAATTTTCGGGAAGTTTTATTCCAGCAACAATCAGGGGCCCTGCAATCGGACCCCGCCCTGCTTCATCTATACCTATAATATAGTGATGCCTGATTTTGAGTTTAACTTTTTGTTTTTTCATTTAATAGATCTTTGCTATAATAATACAGATGAAATTCACTCACCTCCATGTACATAGTCACTATAGCTTGCTCGATGGGCTGGCAAAAATCGATGACCTTATCAATCGCGCCAAAGAACTTGGCATGGACTCGATCGCCATAACCGACCATGGCAATCTGTATGGTGCAATTGAATTTTATAAAAAAAGTAAAGCCAAGGGAATCAAACCAATTATTGGCGTTGAGATGTATATTGCCAATAATGGCATGCGCGACAAGCGTCCCGGGGTTGATGATAAGCGATTCCATCTTACTGTTCTTGCCAAAAACTTTGAAGGGTACAAAAATCTAGTGCGCTTGGTCACCAAATCTCATCTTGAGGGCTTTTATTATAAACCGCGTGTTGATAAAGAACTCCTGCGTGAACATGCAGCAGGTCTTATGGCACTTTCCGGCTGTCTTGCAGGAGAAGTAGCCCGAGCAATCCAATTCAAACAACAGGATCCCCAAGAGCTTGTTGCCGAATACCAAGCTATTTTCGGTAAAGATAACTTTTATTTGGAATTAGGGGCTCATGCCCTGCAACTACCTGAACAAAAAACCGTTAATGAAGCGCTCTATGACCTTTCTCTAAAAACCGGTGCTAAACTTATCGCAACCGGTGATATTCATTATATAAGTCCAGAGGATGCTGAGGCTCAAGATATTTTAGTCTCGATTCAGACCGGAAACCGAGTAGAGGATGAAAACCGCTTAAATATGAAGTCGGTTAATTTGTCGATGCGATCCGCCAAGGAGATGCTTGAGCTTTTTCCGGATCACCCCGAAGCAATTGCCAACACCCAAGAGATCGCACAGAAAGTTGATATCTCGATTCCTTTAGGAAGTTGGACATTTCCCGACCTCAAGCTTGCCAACGGGCTTTCCTACAATGATGAGCTCCAACGACTCGTGTATGAGGGAATTAAAGAGCGGGGACTAGAAAAGACACCGGGGGTTGAAGATCGAATTAACTATGAACTCAAAATAATTCAGGATAAGGGGTTTTCTCCTTATTTTCTCGCTGTTGCTGACCTTCTAGAATACGCCCATCAAAATAATATTCTTACCAATGTACGAGGATCAGTTGCGGGCTCTCTCGTCACCTATCTTATTAAAATCACTAATCTTAATCCGCTAGAGTATAAACTCCCGTTTGAACGGTTTTTGAATCCGGAACGCCCGTCGGCACCTGATATTGATATGGATTTTGCGGACAATCGACGGGATGAGGTAATCCGCTATGCGAAAGAAAAATATGGGGAAGATCGCGTCGCCCAAATTGGTACTTTTGGAACTATGATGGCACGCGCAGCAGTGCGTGATGTTGCGCGAGCTCTGGGACACCCTTATGTTTTAGGAGATCGCATAGCTAAATTGATTCCACTTGGTTCACAAGGTTTTCCTATGACTATTGATCAGGCCATGAATATGACGCCAGAACTTGTGACAATGTATGAGAACGAGCCGGAAGTAAAAAATGTAATTGATCAAGCCAAAAAAATGGAAGGGTGTGTTCGACACATCTCGGTACACGCCGCAGGAGTGGTGATTGCACCACAGCCATTATCCGAATATGTTCCGTTGCAGTTGGATCCTAAGGGAGGGAAAATAATTACCCAGTATGACATGCACGCCATCGAAGATGTCGGACTTTTAAAATTTGATTTTTTGGGAATTCGAAATTTGGCAATTTTGGGAGACGCCGTTGATTCGGTCAAAAAATACCAAAATATCGATATTGATATTGAGCGTGTTCCTTTGGATGATAAAAAAACTTTTAGCCTTCTAGCACGCGGAGAAACGATCGGACTGTTTCAATTGAATGGTTCGGGAATGACCAAATATTTAAAAGACTTACGACCTACGACAATTCACGACATTAATGCGATGGTTGCATTGTATCGCCCTGGACCGATTGAATCTATTCCAACTTATATTCAGAGAAAGCACAATCCTGTAATGATCAAGTACCTTGATCCACGATTGAAAGATATTCTGGATCAATCATATGGCGTCATCACCTACCAAGATGATGTCATGCTTATCGCAATTCATTTGGCTGGATATTCCTGGCTTGAAGCCGATAAACTGCGAAAAGCTATGGGCAAAAAGATCCCCGCTGAAATGGAGGCACAACGTGGAAAGCTTATCGACGGACTTATGCAAAATGGATTGGACTCACAACGAGCACAAGAAATGTGGCGATTGATTGAACCCTTTGCTGCGTATGGGTTTAATAAGGCTCACGCCGCAAGCTATGGGCGCGTTGCCTACCAGACAGCATATATGAAAGCCAACTTCCCGGGAGAATATATGACCGCCGTGCTTACGGCTGACTCGGGTGATATGGAAAAAGTTGCCGAAATAATAACCGAATGCAGTCGCATGGGAATTCCCGTGCTTCCTCCGGCTGTAAACGAGAGCTTTGACAAGTTTACTTTGGTACGAACGCAGGAAGATGGCAATGACCCCTCGCAAGGTTCGGGACGAGGGAAAATAAGATTTGGACTTGAATCGGTAAAAAATGTCGGAACTAATATTGTTCAGGCAATTATTGAAGAGCGAACGCAGGCAGGACATTTTACCTCACTTGCCAACTTTGCCGAGCGCGTACGCCACAAAGATTTTAACAAAAAATCACTTGAATCCTTGATCCGTTGTGGAGCTATGGATGATTTAGGAGAGCGCAATCGGCTTCTGGAAAATATAGAAATGATCCTCGAATACAATCGTGAAAATCAAAAATCGGTATCTCATGGACAATCAAGTCTCTTTAGTTTTGCGCCACAGATGACAGTAGCCTCACTCAAGCTAAAAGAAGCGGAGCCTGCGAGTAAGCGAGAACGTTTGCAATGGGAAAAAGAACTCCTTGGACTTTATGTTACTGAACACCCATTGCAAGAATATGCTGAACGGTTTAAAGCCAACCACATATTACCACTCGCTAATTTGACATCCGAACTCCGCAATCAAATGGTTGCAATTGGCGGAGTGGTAAGCGGTGTTCAGAGGATCAACACTAAAGCAGGAGAACCAATGCTTTTTGTTAAATTCGAAGACCAAACTAGTCGCACCGAAGTTTTAGTATTTCCCAAAATGCTTGCTAAAAATCCAAATATGTGGCAAGAAGAAAAGATACTGATGGTTCGTGGACGGTTGTCAGATAAGGATGGGGATCCAAAGGTATTATGTGAAGATGCGGTTGAAGTTATCTAAGTGACAAGTAACATGAGACGTGAGACAAGGATTCATTAAAAAAAACCGAGAGTAGCTCGGCTAGACTATAAACGTTATTGAATCAAGCTCATCTTCCCACCCAGTAAACCGTATACCCGACCAACCGCTTGACCAGGCAACCTCAGCAAGAATTCTCTGGAATGGCTTAAACGCTAATAGGTCTTCGGGTAACATGACGATTTTGATAGTATAGAAGGAAGACTCTGGATTGGCATTTGCCAAGAAGAAATTCAAGAATTTGATAAGTTGAATGAGAACGTCATACATTCTTAGTTCAGCTTCAAGTGAGAAGAAGAAAGCAGTGGGAGAACAGTGCTGAAAAACTTTTTGACTACCAACCTCATGTGGTGAAAGGAGCAAAATAGTGCATGAAGAGCTGTAAAGATTATACTGAATTATTTGTTAAAATGAAAAAAGAAGAAAAACCAGTAGAACTCCCCGAAAACGACCATCGAACGCTGGGGCAAAAATTAGATTTGTTCTCTTTTCATGAGATCGCACCCGGTGCGCCGTTTTGGCATACCAAGGGTATGGTGATTTTTCGTGAGCTAGAAAAATACGCACGAAAAGTAAATGATGACTATGGATATCAAGAAATCTCTACTCCGATTTTGGTAAAAAAAGAAGTATTTGAAACTTCGGGACACTGGGAGCATTACCGCGACAATATGTTCTGGTTTCAAAATCCTCGCGACAAAAAAGAAGTTTTGGTAGTAAAGCCTATGAACTGCCCTGAATCGACATATCTTTATAATTCCGCGTTGAGGAGTTATAAAGACCTACCGTTGCGCCTAGCTGAAATTGGACGACTCAATCGCAATGAGTTATCGGGAACACTGGGAGGACTTTTTCGTGTCCGACAAATCACCATGGATGATGCACATATGTATGTACGACCCGATCAGGTTGAAGAGGAGGTGGGCACCATAATTTCGATTATTGAAAACTTTTATGGAATGTTTGGGTTTAAACCCCGCTATGTACTGGCAACCAGACCCAAAGGTGCGTTAGGAACTGCCAGAGATTGGAAATTAGCAGAAGAGGCACTTGCCAATTCCTTAAAGAAAAAAAATATTCTCTACACCCTTGAGAAAGGAGAAGGTGCTTTTTATGGTCCCAAAATTGAAGTTCATATGGACGACTCGCAAGGACGAGACTGGCAACTGGGTACCGCACAACTAGACTTAGTGATGCTTCCCAAGCAGTTTAAATTACACTACACCGACGAGAACGGGAAAAAACAAATGCCCTGGGTTATCCACCGTGCTATTTTCGGTTCGTTTGAACGGTTTATTGGCATTTTACTTGAACATTTTAACGGCGCTCTCCCTTTCTGGCTCTCACCGGTTCAGGTAATGATTCTTAATGTAAACGACAGTGTTCAGCATTATAGTATGAAAGTTGAGCATGAACTCAAAAACCTTGGAGTAAGAGTAGTGCTTGATGATCGCAACGAGACCATCGGTAAAAAAATTCGAGAAGCTGAGATGCAAAAAATTCCTTTTCTTTTGATCATTGGCATGAAAGAAGTTGAGGCAATGACGGTAGCCGTACGCGAGCGAGGAAAAGGCGATCAAGGACAAATGAAATTAAATACATTTTTAGAAAAACTTAAAAAGGAGAACTGATTCTATGTCTAAATCAACTATTTTTGCTATTCTTGGTGTTGTAATACTTTTTGTTATAGGAACATTTTTTTATCTTAAAAAAACTACGCCTTCATCGGGTGAACAAAATCAAATTAAAAAATTTACCTATACGTTTCGCCAAGGCTTTGAAGGTGATTTTGATGATATTACCTACTCACTCTCCTATCCTGAAGATGCTTTTGAAATTACAGCAGCCAACGATCTTTCTTCCAAAATTTTAATCAAGGAAAAAAAGAGCACTACAACTCATAGTCTTTCATTTTTCTACAATGGCGCTGCTGGTTTTCCTTCAGCCGAGGCCTTATGGAATGAGACCATACATGTGCGCTGTCCCGACTGCCAAAAAGTAACACCGCGCGCGTTCCATCTAGGTTCTGACTTTTTTACCGTCGCCAATACTTCAAAAGAAATAACAATTTTTGCTTATAGCCCCGGCTTTGGAATTTTGGAACTACAAAAACCGACTGATGTAGTTGATTCAGTTATTAAAACCCTTGTAATTGATGTAAAGAAGGTTCCCCCACCCCAACCGCCAAAGGAAATAAATCCGATTATGCCATCCCCCACACCAAAACCTTCACCAACCCCAACTCCCAAACCACAACCAAGCCCCGCCCCCACACCAAAACCTACACCCTCTCCACTTCCTCCACCGACTCCTAAACCGCAACCGAGCCCCCCACCAACGCCTGCGCCAGCACCGACGCCTCAACCTACTCCGCCCGTAACTCCGCCAACTCCTACACCACAACCTTCTCCACCCCCCCCACCTGTACAGCCACAAACGTTTCAAGCACAAATCAGTGGTTTTGCTTTCAGTCCTCCAGAAATACATATTCCGGTCGGATCCATGGTCACATGGACTAATCAGGACTCAACAAGTCATACCATCACGAGTGACACTGCGGAGTTTGGAAGCAATTTACTGGCCAAAAACGAAGCCTTCAGTTTCACCTTTACCAAGAAAGGCACTTTCCCCTATCACTGCAGCCCACACCCCTCTATGCAGGGCAGGGTCGTCGTCGAATAAAAAGAAACTGCTCCGAAAGGAGCGGTTTTCGTAAGTACATGATCCGGCAGAAAATAATCGTTATCGTCGGTCCAACTGCATCAGGTAAATCTGAACTTGCGGTCACACTCGCCAAAAAATTTAATGGTGAGATTATTTCTGCTGATTCTCGACAAGTATACCGCGGTCTTAATGTTGGCACAGGAAAAGTTCCCGGTACGTGGATCTGTAAACCAGCATATACCAAGCGACCGCGTGGTATATGCTGGTTTGTCTATAAAGAAATCCCCCACTACTGCACTGACTTTGTAGATCCCAAGAAACAGTACAGCGTTGCTGAATTTAAACAGTGTGCTCAAGCGGCAATAGAAGATATTACCAAACGTAACAAGACCCCCATTATAGTAGGAGGGACAGGATTTTGGATTGATGCACTCGTGTACGACTTAGATCTACCAGAAGTAAAACCTAATGTATCATTAAGAAAAAGACTTGTTAACAAAAGTCCTGAAGAACTTTTAAAAATATTGCAAAAACTTGATCCGGGCCGCGCTAAAACAATTGAACAAAAAAACCCTCGCAGACTTATCCGTGCCATAGAGATTGCGCAAAGTCTCGGTAAAGTTCCGAGCATGCAGAAAAAAAATCCCTATAATCCCCTTTGGATTGGTATCAGACTTTCTCCCGAAGAATTAAAAAAACGAATTCGAAAACGCCTATTTTCTCGTTTACACGAAGGGCTAATTGAAGAGGCAAAAAGTCTTCGTAAAAAGGGGCTTTCGTGGAAACGTTTTTACGAATTGGGATTAGAGTATAAGTTTCTAGCAGAATATTTGAGAAACAAACTAAGCAAAAAAGAAATGATTGAATTGCTGAATACCGCAATTGAACAATACGCTCGTCGCCAAATGGTGTGGTTTAAAAGAAATAAAGGGATTAACTGGGTTTCTAACAAAAAAGAGGCTTTTCCGCTTCTACAAAAATCTCATTGATCTTTTATTCTCACCGGACGCTAAAACTCCTACCTAGCAAAAGTAAAAGGAGAAATTGAGAAGCGTCCTTTATCAAAGATGCACACACCATATAGCCCAGCTTTATTGTTGAGGTATGGTGGATACCATAAGTCGTCAACAACCAAAATGGAAGATCCTCTTAACTCCCTCACAGCGCTTTCTAGAGCATGAACTTTTTGCTGATCTCCCGTTGTACCAAAATTGTCAGTATAGGGCTCTTCCTCTCTCTTTTTAATTTTTTCAGCATCAAGTATCCCCTCAACCTTTGTCATATATTCTTCAATAAATTCGTGTGCGCTATCCGAGCGAAGTTGTCCAGAAGAGAATATAAGCTCTTTATCAATGGAATCCTCAATAGAAGTAAGGTGATCAGGATCCGTAAGTTGCTTTGTTACTATTTCTTTCCTTCTATTCGTTAGAATGCCAATTCGCCCTCCTCTACTTTTGAGATAGGCCAGGATTCGACTAATAGAGGGGCGTAGTATTGTAACTCCCGTATCTTTATTTCGAAAAAAAGTAGCTCCCATAGTATCATCAATATCAAAAAGAGTTACAAAATTTTCCGGATGTGCAGCCAACACCATTTCCGCCCCCTCTAGAACAGAAACAGTAAAATGTTGTTCTCGAAGGAAAGCTCTACCAAGCCATTCTTCGTTCTCCTCTGGACTCATCCTATTATTCACAAAACTGTCTCGTAAGGAAACGAGCTGATTTCTAACTTGATCTCTGATTGAGTTCCAAAACTCTTCTGGGGATTGAGGTCCTGATTCTTTTGACCCATTTCTTTTTGTGAGTTTTTCTGGCATAAGTTTTAGGTTTTAGCCTTCATCTCTCTTAAAAAGAGAGCATAAATTTTAGAATTTGGGAGTTCTAAAAGCAGGAGTCGTTTTTTCAAGCTAATTATACCACTTCTGCTTGATAGCACTGTTCACAATATACAATCTCGTTTCGATCAGGAGCATATGATGTTTCAAATTCAGTGGAACATTCGGATAATCCATGAAAATGCTCTGTTTGGTTTTTATACGTGCTTTGTTTATTACAAACACATTGCCTACGGTATTTTGTAAGGATCGGACTTCTTTGAAGTGTTCGCTCATAATGCCTGCAGTAGAAACATTGGCGAGGTAATGGTACTTTCATTTTTCGGTAAAACTCAAGTTCCGACTCAATGATTCGAAAGGCCTTGGTACAGTTATGCTCTGCTGCCTTTTCCTGATTTTCGTCCCATACCCTACAAAGAATTGTTTGTTTTAAAATAGAATCGGAAACTTCTTGAATATGATCAGATAAATCTTTCCAGGAAAGAGTTGGAGAGTAATCTCTCACATTCGGATCTCGCCATTCAAATCCCCACTCTTTTGCCTGCTCTTTTTTCAAGGGCATATACTCTTGAGCTATTGATTCGTTGTATGTATTTGGACAAAGTTCTGCCGGAATAAATTCTCCGTATCGATATGTTCGTTCCTTTTTATCAACGTAAGGCACTGCATTCATATGCTCTATGATTTTCGGAACAAGTTTTTCATATTCTTCTTTGGTGTATTGTTTATTCAAAATACAATAGCTCTTGTTGCGTAAACTCACACATCCAAACAAATTATTGGAACCAGAAGTACAATGAAGCGAGTACTCTATATCATGAACATCTATATAGTTAAGGATTGAAAACTTGATATTTGAAGCATTATATCCGACATTATCGCACTCATATACCCTCTCCGCATTCCATCCAAAAAGGTCATAATCATAACAGTTTCTAGGACCGGAAGGCAGTTTAGTAAAGAAACAAAATCGACTATCTTCTCCATCTGCAACCATGTATGAGTCCCGCACATTTTTGCTGTTGTAAACATAATCCCCTGAAACATTTTGATTATGAAATCCTTGCATAAAACGTACAGGGAATCTTTGAAAAGTCTCGTTTGCTTGTTTCCGTAATTTAAGAAGATTTTTATACGAACCTAGATCAAATTCAGCAAGTTTTTTGAAATATTCTTCCTTGGTATATTGCTCATTGAATATGCAATACGACTTATTACGAAGACCGACACAACCAAAACAATTCGTACAATTTACGCAATCTTTACAAAATAGGATATCTCGAGAGTTATCACAATCGGACGAATACATCGCACCATAGCAGTTAGTACAGGCGAAGCTTTCGAAACACAACTCACAGACATCCAAGGAGAGATTATCAAAAGAATTTTTTATGTGGTTTACTCCTACTCCATATGCAGACTCCTCAGAAAAGTCAGCATCAAATAGCATGTAGCAGTCCTTTAGGTTGCTACAATTCATACAATAGTCGCTTCTGACGCAATCAAGAAAAGAGCGATTGGGCCACGGAACAGTTTGAATTAAGTCTTTGAGTTGATTAAAAAACGGCCGAGAAAAATCATACTCTTTGCCGTAGTCCATTGGATCCCATTTATCAGACCACCAATAGTCTCGATCGTATACTCGTACCGGGGCGTCGGGAGCAAACATAGAAAAAACTTCTTTTCCAGTAGCGTCACAACTCCTTTTGTAAAAAATAATTTCATTCCTCCAAATAATACGGCGTTGAAATCTACATCTCGGACACCAGGTCGGTGGAGGAACTTTCATGTTTTCATAAAACAAAAAATCATCCGGCTCAATAGAAAATTTATTTTTACAACTTTGACATTCTTGTTTCACAGTCTCCATAACTAAAGAGTTCTAATTTGATACCCCCACCATAGCATTTTGCCATAAAAACAAAAGACCGCTGGTATAAACCATACGGTGAGTTATGTAAATTTTGCCCGGCGTGAACTAGTGAACTTATGATACAGACGTGCACACAAAAAACAAAAACTGATAAGCACTATACCCAAGAGACCCCCAATAACCACATATACACAAGCTAAAAATAAGACTTCTCCCGGTAGCAACTCTGGGTGCTTGCCACGTATCACCAAAAAAACAAACAAAATTGCTGGCATAAAAACCACTCTTAAGATCTGAAAGCAAAATAGCACATATGTCCTATTTTGTAAAATATCTTAATTGAGGTTACCGAACCTGCTCCCCGTCCCAGCGAAACGGTATAAAAAAGAGTCGAATGCTTTTTTGGCGTTTGGCTTCATCCAGCCAATTTTGGAAATTGGCATTACTGGCCTTAAATACTTCACCCAATACATCACGTCGAGCTTGAGGAAGAAGTACAAGTTGAAAAAACTCATTCCGTGAGAGTCCATAAAGCTCTTTGATTGAAACATTGGTAACCTGGCCTAGTCCTTCTTGAGCTCGCGTTTGAGTAATTGTATCAAAATCCTTTACCAACGCGCGACCATCGTGCGCCATAATATTGTCTTCTATGAGAAAGGTTAGTGTTCCGCGCCGTAGCTCGAGAAGGAGTTCCGAATTCTGGGTAGATTTAAAATCAATTGCTTTTCCTTCGGGTTGTGCTTTAGCTTGGGTATTGGTAAACGATTGAGCAGCCCGATTGGCTGTTTTCCATGTAATAGAGAAAATGGGCGAGTTATCTACAAGAACAATAGGATACAGACCAAAGAAAATAAGGATACCCAGAGTAGGCAGGCTAAGAAGTAGACAATATACAAAAAATCTCATTGGCTTCCCAAAATAAATTTCTTAACCTTTTGCCAAAAGGTAAGAAGAGAAGACTCGTGTTTCTTCTCTTCTGTTTTAGGAGGCACGACTACCACAACCTCTTCCCCACTTTTCTTAAGATTGAGGCGTTCTTTGGCTTCGCGCTCCACCGCCTCATTGGTTTGCAGTTCGGCTATATACGCCTCTAGGTCGCTTTTCTTTTTAGTTAATTCTTCTACGGTTTTGCGATTTTTAGCTTGCTCCTCTCGCACCGCAAGGAAATTGGTGATTGCGTGATACGTACTTAGCCCCACAAGACCTACCGCTCCCAACAGAAAAAGATTGGGAATTATTTTTTTCTTTAGATAAGAAATCATTTTACACTTCGACTTCAAAGTACGGAGGCTTGTCCCAACGATAGAGGTCGAAGTGTCCTGAGCGAAGCGTAGCGAAGTCGAAGGACTACACCGCTCAGTGTGAAGCACGGAGGCTTCACAAACCCTAAAAATGAGACTATACTAGTATTATTATGATGCGCAATAGAAAATTTATAAGTGCTTTGTGGATAGGAATATCGCTTCTTGGAGTACTCTCAATGGTGGCTTATTTACTGCTACCTCTTATGTATTGACCTTTAATCTACCACAAAAAGCCCCTAAAGCCTAGGGACTTTTTGTTTACAAAAATATTCTTATTTTTTAAGCATCTTCAAGAAAACATCTGCCGGAATATCAACTTTTCCTGCCTCTTTTAACCTCTTCTTTCCTCGTTGTTGTTTCTTCCACAACTTCATTTTTCGTGTCCTGTCACCTCCGTATAGATATCCTGTTACGTCTTTTTTCAATGCTGCTATTGTCTCCCGAGCAATGACTCTACCCTCGACTTCAGCCTGCAGAGCAATCGCAAAAAGTTCCCGTGGAAGAAGATCCTTTAACTTTTGAATTCGTTCCCGACCAATCCACAATGCCTTTTCTCGTGGAACAATTTCGGAAAAAGCATTGACCTTTTCTCCTGCAACTAAAATATCAAGTTTTATGAGATCGGCTTTTCGAAAATCTCCCAATGCATATGACATTGAGGCAAACCCTTGAGAGATACTTTTAAGCCGGTCATAAAAATCAATAATAATTTCGCGTAAAGGTGCTTCAAACTTAACTACCAGGCGATCTCCCGCTAAATTAATGGTTTCCCGAATTGTTCCCTCTCGTTCGTTGATAAGTGTTGTCAAAGCACCCAAGAATCGAGGTGGGGTAATAACCTCCACCTGTGCCCACAACTCAAACATCGATTCAATGTCCTGTGGCTGAGGTAGACGAGAGGCCGAATAGATCATCATTTCCTCGTCACTGCGTTTTTTTACTTTAAAAACTACCGAGGGGTTAGAAAAAATGAGCGAAAGATTATATTCTCGTCGCAATCGCTCAGCAACTATTTCCATGTGGAGCATTCCCAGAAATCCCGTACGATATCCGCGACCCAATGCAGATGATTCTTCCGGTTCAAACGAAAGGGATGCATCGTTGAGTTTCAATTTTTTTAAAGATTCTCGAAGAACTTCATACTCATCTTGATTCTCCGGATAGACAGAGGCAAAGACCATAGGCGTAGGTTCCCGATACCCTGGAAGAGCAAGACCCCCCGCCTCACGAGCTTCAGACTGACGGATAATAGTATCCCCTACCCGAACCCGCTCTGGTTCTTTGATGCCCGTTGCAATATAGCCGATTTGACCAGATCCAAGCTCAGGTTTTGAAACTTGTTCAGGAGAGAAAATCCCTACGTCAAGCAATTCAATATTTTGACCTGTTGCCACAAAGCGGATTTTTTCATTTTTCTTAATCGAGCCAGAAAAAACTCGGACGTGTGCGATTACGCCCTGATACGCATCATAATGAGAGTCAAAAATTAGTGCACGAAGCCGCGAGCTTTGACTCACTTCTGGAGGTGGAACCTTTTGAGCAACCACTTCAAGGAGTTCATCAATCCCAATACCCGTTTTTGCCGAGATTTTTAGGATATCCGGAGAGTCCACGCCGAGAAGTTCTATAAGTTCAAGTTCGGCTTTTTCTACCTCGGCTGAGGGTAAATCGATTTTGTTGATGACCGGAATAATTACCAGCCCTTCTTTTTGGGCCAAATGAAGGTTAGCAAGAGTTTGGGCCTGCACCCCTTGGGTCGCATCAACTAAAAGTATTGCTCCCTCAACCGCCGCAAGAGCCCGAGAAACTTCATAGGTAAAATCGACATGCCCTGGAGTATCTATCAGATTCAGAATGAATTCTGAATTCTGAATGCTAAATGCCAAATCTCTTTTTTCAGCATTCGGCATTTGGAATTTATAATTCATTCTGACGGGTTGCATTTTAATTGTAATCCCTTTTTCCCGTTCGAGTGGATGCATATCCAGAAACTGCTCATGCATCTTGCGTTTCTCAATAGTTCCCGTGTACTCCAAAAATCGATCCGCCAAAGTGGATTTTCCGTGATCAATGTGCGCAATAATGACGAAGTTTCGAATTGTTGACATAAATAAAAATCCCTTGTATGTTATCAGAGGATCTCTTTGAGCGCAAATATGGACGAATTTACTAATAACCACCGTAATTTAATTGCAATAGTTGGTATCGTTCTGAGTGTGGGCTCAATTCTTGTATCATGTATTTACTATTGGGCTACAAAGAAATAAAAAAAACAAAAGCCGGTAGGCTTTTTTTGTTTTATGGATTATGTAAATCTGGCGGCTCCTCACTCCAGCTTTTTGGCAAAACACCAATACGGAAGAGTCGTGATTTAGTAATTTTCCAAAACGAATACAAATCTTCACTTCGGAAAAGATACAGAAGTCCAAAATAGGCACCCACTCCACACAAACCAGCAATCACGCCTTGTACAAAAACCTCAACGAAGGTAATTAATGGAAGAGTCTGTGAAAAACTGGCACGTACTCCGTATGTAACAAAACCCGCACCGATTGCTGCGCCTATAATTTTAAGAAGCGGAGCCCAGGGAAACGGGAGGGGTGAACCTTTAAACTTTTTCTTAGCAAGGCGTAGTAGCGCAAAGCCCATAAATACCATGTCCAAGAAATTTCCAATCGCAAACCCCAAGGAAAGCCACACAATTTGGATATTTGGTAAATCTGATGTCCGAAACAACGCCTTAATTTCATTTTCTAGCCAAGAATGAGAAAGAGTAAAAGCAAAAAGAAAAGCAAGGCCAATTGAAAGGAGAGAGGCAGTAATATTTATAAGCAAAGGGGCCCACGTACTTTCAAGCGCATAGAAGGCTCGCAAAAACAAAGTGATAAGGCTTGCAGCACACATGGCAATCACTAATGCCGCTAGAGCCGCTGCGGTAAGCCTCGTATCTTCCCAAGAAAACGCACCCGCGCCATATGCCACTCGCACAATGTGGGCGCGCAGCACAATGAAAAGCACCATGCTTGGGATAATCCAGAAAAGAATCGCTCGAACACTTAAGAAAAATTCGTGAAAAAAAGTTTCCTTGTTGTGATTGATATAGGCTTTACTTAATCGGGGGAAAATCACCGTAGCGTAACTTACCGCAAATATATATACCGGAAACGAGTAGAGGTTTTGTGCAAAATTAAATATCGAAATTGAACCTGCCATCAAGGTTGAACTGAGAGCCACAAGCACAATCGTGGTGAGGTTGGAAAGAGATATAGCAAGAACCCGAGGAAAAGAAAGAGTAAGAACTTTTTTTACTGCAACGTCATTATTTGGCCACAAAAATCTGAATCCAAAACCGCTTTGTGTCGCACTTCCTGCCTGGATCAGAAAATGCAAGAATGCACCGATAACCACCCCAACGGAAAGTCCCCATAAACCCCATCGTGGAACAAGAATCAAAATTCCAAAAATAATACCGATGTTATAAAAAATTGGTGCCAAGGCATAGGCCCAAAAACGTTGGAACGACTGCACCACGGCAGAAAAAATTCCAGAAAGTCCTAAAAGAATAGGAGAAAGGAGCATGACCCGAGTCAAGTCGACAACCGTTTGTTGTTCTGATTGTAAAAAACCAGGAGCAAGAAATTTTATTAAAAGTGAAGCAAATACAAAAGCTAAGATGCATAACACCGCCGAACCAATTAAAAATAACGTACATAGTGAGGAGATGAGTCGCCGAGCTTCTTCTCGATTCTTGGCAAGCCGTTCTTGAAAAACTGGCAGTATGGCAGCTGATCCTGCACCCAACAAAAGAATTACTGATATAAAGTCAGGAAGTTGGAAAGCCGTGTAGTAAATATCAAGTTCTCTACCCGCTCCAAAGTGACCCGCCAGCATCCGGTCTCGCAAAACCCCCAGTAGTCGACTGAAAAGACCCGCGGCCCCCAGAAGGAAAGCCGCGGAATGTATATTGGTAATTTCTTGACTAAGAAAGGAGAGTTTCATGTCCAATGCCACTCAAGAACCCGTATTAACGCTTTGATTTACTCTGATCATCCCGTATAGGAGTTTCTTTTCGCTTCTCAGGGGCTTCAGCCGGCGGAACAATTTTTTCAAGAGCATTCTTTCCATTCGTTAAGTTCTCTAATATCCTTTTTACCTCTTGATTATCGGGGTTAAGACCCGCGACTCTTTGAAACTCGGCAATAGCTTTTTGTTTGTCACCAAGGCGGTCATAGATAAGCCCGAGGAAATAGCGAGCATTAGAATAATTTTCATTGATTGATACTGCTCGTAAAAATTCGGATCCTGCCCGATTAAGATCGCCGGTTTGATAGTAAAGCAGCCCCAATTGAAAGGCAATTCCGATATCAAGGGGAGCAGCAAGTTTTGCTTTCTCAACACTATCGATGGCTGTTTTAATATTACCCAAGCGTAGTGCGGTTTGGGCAAGTAAGAAATGACCCAGAGCAAAATCAGGTTTGACCTCTACGGCTTTCTCCAACGCTTTATTGACCTCACCCAATGCATTGACCCGAGCTTGATTAATTTGCTCCTTTTGTTTTTGATCCTGCGTTTGATTCATAGCCAGAAGTGCTCGATCGGCAAACACGAGTCCAGGACGCGCGACATCAACCCAAGCAGTTGGATTAACCGGATCAAGCTGAGCCGATCGTTTATAGGCTCCTGCCGCAAGTCCCTCAGCTCCTTGTATATACGGGATAATAAGCTCATACAATCCTCCTTGTGTTCTCCACACAAGAGATTCTTGAGGATTTAAGTCAATCGCTCGCTGAGAGTTCTGAATGGCCGCCGTTATCACTGATTGAAACTCTTGTTGAACATTCTCTCCTTTGGACGCCTTTTGAATAATACCTTGGGCTTTTGACATTTGAGCCTGAACCATCAATTGATAATTTCTATAATTATTACCATCCAGAAGTGCGGCTTGTTCGAATCGAGAAACCGCCTTATCAAAATCACCACTATTGATACTCTCAATACCCTTTTGGCGCACCAAAGCAGCTTGCACTTGCCCTACTTCAAAATACAGAGCCGCCACACTTAAAGCTAGGATAAAAATCACCACCAACGAGGAAACAAATACCACCCAAGGCGCGTCAAACTGAATTCGATATTCAACAACGTCCCAGAAATTCTTAAGAAGAGAAGAGCCCACATGATGACTTTGAACTGAAGCGACACTTTCGGGAGTCTCTGTGGAGACAAAATTAAGTTGCGAATATTTTTTTCTTCCCAAAAGAAATGACAATATGCCAAGAGATAAGAAAAGAAGCAATACAAAAGTGAGATTGGCTGGATAGAGAAATGCAGCAATAACTAATGCCACAAATCCTAAGAAAAAACTAATGGAAACATCACCTTGTTCTTCTTTGGAAAAAATCAAGGACCTCAAAAAAACAAAACATGAAGTAAGGATTAAAACAACAAAGGCGAGAAGCCCAAGCAATCCCGTTGTTGTCAACAGTGTTGCTGCCCACGAGAATCCTTGATTAAATCGAACATTCCAAAAAACCGTCTGATTAATAGCTGGATCTTTATATAGATTCCATTGGAGACCAAAATTGGCCGGTCCAACTCCAAGAAAAAGTGATTTAAGATCTTCTTTCATTGTTCCTACTCCTATTTTGAGTGTGGTGATAAACGATGGGGATATTTCGGCGGGAATGTTTGTCCGAATAAGAGGAGTTCTTATGCTAATCATCACCAACGTAAATACTAGAAGCAGGACGATAAGGAGCGAACGCAAATCAAAGCGGCCACCCTCTGCCCGTACTGCCTTTAAGACAAAGCCAAAAAGAAATATTCCAACACCCAACAAAACAAACCAAGAACTTCGATAGTTGATAACTAATAAATCAAGAAGAAAAATTATAATTGAGCTATAAATGAGATACTGAATCCAACTCTTAAGTTTGGAAAAATAGGGAGAAAAAAGAAGCCCTAGGGCCATCACCAGCAAAGCAGAAATAAACAAAGCAAAGCTATTAATTGTTCCCACTACATTAAAATCTATACCGCGAGCAGTAGACGAAAGGTACGAGAAAATTTGCAATCCGGAAAGGAGTTGGATAGCAGTAACAAGTCCTGCTAGTGAACCGCTAATAATAAGAACAATCAATACCCGCTCAGCTTCTTCATTAGTTCTAAAAGCGCTTGCCCCCAGAAGCAATAGCATAGTTCCGATCAGGAGAGTAGTGTATTTTTCTGAACTGGGATCACCAAGGAAGAAAGATAGTGGTGCTGCTTTCGAAAGAATGGTACTCAAACCCGTCACCAAAAGAAGTATCACTACCCCATACATGATAGGCGAATGGCGATACCGGATTTCTCCGCGCATAAGTATTGTTAAGAGAAAAATAAGAAAGCCGCCAATAATAAGAATGTTAAAGGTCAATTCCCTACCAAACTCTAAAGGAAGATAGGGAACGAGCCATAATGGAAAAAGTGCCGCCAGAGCCCACAAAATAACCTTAATTGAAAACTCGAAACGATGTAGTGTTGTCTCCATAAATTAAATTTTAGATAAAATGGTATATAAACCCTAATAAAAAACTCACTCTTAATATCTTAATCTTATTTTAACCTATTTCAATTGCTTTTATCCACATATTTCTTCTCTTGTGGATAATCCTCTGTTACATTAACAGAAAGCAATCACTATAATAAGATTAGTATGGTTGATCAAGATTACTAATCTTTACAAAGCCTATGCCTATAAAATACTTAACTATTCAAGATGCGGCAAAAATTATTGGTGTCACTCCCCTTACTTTACGAAATTGGGATAAGAAGGGTGTTTTAGCAGCCTATCGTAATCCCATCAATAATTATCGAGTATATCGACTTGATCAAGTTGAGCTCTTTTTGCGAAAAATCGAGAACTCAAAAAACAAGCGGGGAGGCAGAAGAATTGATATTTCAATGGTCCTTTAAGACCGGCTTGTTATTAAGTGATAAATCAGGTATACTGACTGATAGATTTCTATCGCACGATCGCCCGCCCCTCTTTTTTACTTCACATTAAGATAGCAAAAAAGAGGGGCTGGGAGGAAAGTCCGAACACCCGTTGCAGTGCAAACTGCACCGAAGATGGTAGCGGTTAACGACCGCCTCCAGCTCCTTTAATGAAAACAGGTTATTTAAAGATTTAGATAAGATTACTGCGAATAGCTTTAACTACTTCAGCAAATCTATTTTTATTAAAGGGGCTGGACGGGACAGTGTCACAGAGACAATACAGCGGACATCATCTTTTTTGGTTAAAAGCCCGAAACGTTGATAGCGCAAAGGTGAAAAGAGTGGGCCCGCCTCCGTGCGGGATAACTGAGCTTTAAGCCCGCTTCGCCAAAAGCGACAGTGCGGCAAGCGAGGTAAAGTAAGAGCCCACAGTACACACTGGTAACAATGTGTAGAGAAAAACTCCTACCTGGTGCAATCCCTAAAGGGAGCTTGAGTCAGTCGAGTAATCACTGACCTAGACAGATGATCGTATCTCTTGATCTAAGGAGAACAGAATTCGGCTTACACATAGAAATTACAAAAAACCGACTTACGTCGGTTTTTTGTTTAGAAAAGCTGTTTTTGTTCTTTATCAAGGGCCTCATTCACTTGCCGATCTGCTTCTTTATTTTTTTCTCTTGGAACATGAGTAAATTCAATAGCGCCAAACTCTATACGAAGATTCCAAATTTTTATAAAGAAAGGGAAGAGCTTTTCCTGTTCAATCTTGTATTTACCAGTTAATTGCTTAACTACTAGCTCACTGTCCATAAAGCAGTGTACAGTTATCTTCTTGATTTTTTCTTTACCCAGCAGTGCTTTTACTTTTTGTAGCCCGGAAATAACTGCACGGTATTCAGCCTCATTATTGGTTGTCTCCCCTATTGCCTCTCCATAGCTTTTCAGAACTGTTCCTTTATCATCTTTGATCACCACACCAATAGCTGCAGGTCCTGGATTACCTCGCGATCCGCCATCAGTAAATATAACAACGTTTTGTATATTTTTTTCCATATCACCTATTTATTGTAACCGACGGTTCGGAGCCAATAATTATTTTCCCATTCCCACAAAATCTTGGCAGCCACGAACGCCTTAATATCGTTATAAAAATAAGGAAATTCTTTTAATTCTACTTCCCCTTCCTTATCGCCCCAGTCATGCTCGTTTTCCAGACAACCCTCTTTCCCCTTTTTTCTTCCATTTCGAATCTTTATTCTTCCCCCCTTGTCTCGGAGTGTAGCTTGACACAGTTTGCAAATTTGGTGCTGATTAATCCGCAAAATCCACCGCGTTTCAATATCTTTGGGCAAAAGCAAAAGTCGTTTAATTTGAAATTCCTGCAAAGCTGATACGTATGCAGCAGTTTGCAGATTATATTCGGGATAAAAACCAGTTGAAGTTTTGATGTCCAAAACGCCGAATTTTCCATTGATTGTTGCAAGAGCATCTACCGTTCCTGCATAGCGATGGCGGATGGACCAAATTTGGCGCTCCACAAATTCAGAGTGAAAAGCAATTTTTGCGGTTTCGTTAAATCGCTGGAAGGCGTGTATGGCTGGCGCGACCTCCTCTGGAATCTGGACGGGTTGACCGGTAACTATTTTCTCAACGGTCTCGTGCACCAACGAGCCATGAGCCGCAGACTTATTTTTTACATCCTCGGCTTGGCTAAAACTTTCCATCTCCCTGAAAAACGATTCGAGTGCGGGTTTGGCCTTAATTTCGAGAATTTTAGTCACCCGTGGAAACCAAATACCATTGATTTCATACCCATTGTGGGCCTTAAATTCCCCTTGATCTTTATAGCGCATATCTTTTTTTCAAAACCTCAATAGCAGGAAGTTTTTTACCAGATAAAAATTCAAGCATAACTCCGCCTCCGGTTGAGACATGTGAGAATCCTTTAAGCACACCATATTTTTCAAGAGCCGCGACACTATCCCCCCCACCAATTACTGTATAGGCCTTGAGCTTTTGAATCTTTTTTGCAATCTCTACTGTTCCTTTAGAAAATTTCTTATTTTCTGAATACCCAAGAGGACCATTCCAAAGAACGGTCTTTGCTTGATCAAGTATTTTAAAAATCTCTTGAATACTCTTAGGCCCGATGTCAGCAATTAGATCATGTGGATTAATATCTTTCCGGTCAGATATCCGCGAACGTGAGGACTGCAAAGAATGGGTAAGTACTACATCTTCGGGTATGTAAAGCTTCGAACTACTCAGTACTTTCTTCTCATGCTGTGTAAAAGAAAATTCCTGTCCCGGAGATTCTTGTGACAGCACCACATTTTTGATCAGTGCTCCACCAATAATGATGCGGTCTGCAATCTTAATAAAGCGGAAAATTAAAGGCAGTTTTGTTTCTATTTTTAACCCCCCCAAAATTACTACACAGGGTTTTTCTGGAGTAAGTAGACGAAGCAGCTGCTCTACCTCATGCACAAAATTTAAGCCTGCAAATGCAGGAAGGAGTTTGGGAAGTGCTACGGTTGTAGCATGCACGCGATGAGCATTGGCAAACGCCTCATTTACATAGATATCACCCCACTGAGCAATTTTTTTTGCGAAGGCAAGATCATTTTCGCCTTCTTGTTTCCAGAATCTAATATTTTCAAAAAGTACAATTTTTGAATCAGCAAAGCGATCAATTACTGATACATCAAGGGGGTCTTTTACAAACGCTATTTTTTGTCCTAGAAGCTTCTCAAGAAGAGGGTGAATTTTTTTTAAGGAAAGACGAGCAACATGTTTCCCTTCAGGTCTTCCTAAATATGAAATGATTCTTACACGCGCCTTGCGTTTGAGAAGGTATTTAATTGTAGGGAGCACTTTTTTGATGCGAAAGTCGTTCACCACTTTCCCTCCAGACAAGGGAACATCAAAATCTGCACGCAACAGTACGCGTGTGTCAGGAGTGATAGGAGCATCAACCAAAGTTACCAGTCCGCTTTTATCCATATCGAGTAGTAACACCCAGCCGTAGAACCTCCTGTTCACTCCTGGGTATGCTTTGGCTGCTACTGTGCAGCCTGTTTTTTAAAATTAAATACTGAAATAGTACGTTTATTGTACATCAACTTATTGAAACAATACTATTGATACTTGACATTCGGAAAAATACCAAAAATGAGTTTACCCAGACAGGGAACGTACTAGCTCTACGCTAGTCGAATTTTTACTGCCAGGCATACCCCCCACTATAAACAATTTTGTCCATGCTTGGAAAGTGGTTACACTCCTTCCACCGACATCGCGACTTTAAGATATATGACAAATGTGTTAAAGTGTAGAAAAATGGAAACGCTAAAAAGAAAAATTATCGTCATAGGAGCCGGATTTGGTGGCATCACTACGGTATTGAAATTGAGTAAAAGTATTCTGGATTTCTCAAAGTTTGAAATTATCCTCGTGGATCGGCATCATCACCAACTTTATACACCCTCTCTTTATGAGGTTGCCGCCATTCCGAAAGAGAGTATGTCTGATACCTACCTTAAGTCATCCATCCTTCTTCCCCTAGAAGACATCATTAAAAATCAGGCCATCATGTTTCTTTGTGATGAACTGGTGGGTCTTAATAAAGAAACAAAAAAAATCACCTTAAAAAATACAGGAGAGCTGGATTATGAATTCTTGGTTTTTGCACTTGGATCGGAAACAAATTATTTTGATATACCAGGCTTAAAAGAATATAGTTTGGCATTAAAAACTTTTGATGATGCGGCACGACTTCGTCAAACTATAGAAAATGTTATCACCCGTAAGATTTCAGTAAAAATCATTGTGGGAGGAGGAGGATCAAGCGGGATTGAACTTGTCGCTGAATTTGTAAACTTTGTGTGCAAATTAAAACAAATCGTTCACCCTGAAGCACGAACCTGCAACATACAATTTATTCTGATTGAGGCGGGTCAAGATATCCTTCCAGGATTTGATGCATGGATTATACAAAAAACAAGGAAGCGTCTGGCAAAACTCGGGGTGGAGATTAAAACAGATAACCCCATCACTTCAGTCAACGAAAAAGCAATAGTCCTCAAAGACGGAAAATATGAAAGTTACGATATTTTGATTTGGACTGGAGGCGTTAAGGGTCCGGAAATTTTAAAAAATCTGGGACTTCCTTTATCAAACAGAGGATCAATAGTTGTAAACGACAGTTTGAAAATTGAGGGACATGCCAACATGTACGCAATCGGAGACAATGCGACATTTATAAACCCTAAAACACAAAAACCGCTCGCATGGAATGTGCCAGCGGCTGAAGCCGAGGGAAGAATTGTGGCCAAAAATATTTGCCGAGCTATAGAAGGGAAAACCGAGAAGAGGTTTTCACCCCCCTCCAAATATCCATTTATTTTGGCTATTGGAAGTAAATATGCAATTGCAGACCTTCTTTTTGTATGTTTTTGGGGCAGAAGCGGGTGGTTTGCAAAACAATTGGTAGAATTACGCTATTTGCTTTTCATTCTTCCGCCGCATCAGGCCTTGCGAACATGGTATCGGGCTTTCTCGGTCTCGCAAGCCAACGATTAACACTCGCTGGCTTTCTTTATTATTTCAACAAACTCTTTTGGATCAAGACTTGCTCCACCGACCAAAGCTCCTTGCATTTTTCCTTCCAAAAGAAAAGATTCTATATTTTTCGCATTGACTGAACCGCCATAAATTACTCGTACGAGATCAGCCAATTTCCGGCCGTACAAATCGGCAAGAATTTTTCGGATGTATACGAGAGCCCGAAACGCATTATCGGGTGTATCTGAGACCGCACCCACCGTCGTACTGATTGCCCAGACCGGTTCATAGGCGACAATAAGATTTTTGAGATGACTTTTTTTGACTTGAGCCAACGCGTGCCTCAACTGTTCTCCCACAACTGCCGGAATATCATTATCGACTCGCTCATTTTCTCCAATACACAAAATCGGCGTAAGACCGTTTTCCAGAGCCGCCTTGACTTTTTTATTGATCATAGAATCCGTCTCACCACAATATCGTCGTCGTTCGGAATGGCCAATAATCACAAAGTTGGCCTTTATATGCCGAAGATGGTGCCACGAGACCTCCCCAGTGTAGGGCCCCACATCTTCCCAAAACATGTTTTGACTGCCAAGTTTGGCCTTCTTTATTACATTGCTAATTGGCAGAAGATATGGAAAAGGAGGTGCGATGACTACCTCAACGCCCCTTAACCCCTGAATCCCCTCTTCAATACCGTGAGCCAAAATCGCTGCTCGTCCCGGAGCATCAGGATTTGATTTCCAATTGGCAATAATAATATATTTTGTCATTTTGTATTTCGCAAAAACTCAGCAGCACTTTCTGGTGCAAGCGTTGAGATTTGAATCCCTGTTCCTATTTCAAAACCGGCCCAAATTGCGGTTTTAGGAATCACTTCGATATGCCAGTGGTAATGATCAAATTCTGCAGATTGAGTACTAGGAGCGGTGTGTAAAAAGAAGTTGTAGTCTGGATTTTTAAGACCGGTATAAAGTTTTTCGAATAATGCACACATCGCATCTGCCAGACTCTCTCGTTGATTTCGAACAATCAATTCAAAATTGGGATTATGTTTTTTAGGAAACAAATGAAGTTCAAAAGCAGTTTTTGATGCAAAGGGAGCAAAAACAACAAACATTTCATTTTCGTATACTAGTCGTTTCTTATCCTGTAGTTCATACTTTAAAATGACACAGTGAATGCATTCTTTATTGGCAGTATAATAATCCGCGGATCCCTTGAGGCTACGCGCCACTTCAGGAGGAATGACAGGAATGGCAATAATTTGCGAATGCGGGTGCATAATACTTGCTCCTGCATCGCGGCCATGATTATGAAAAATTGATACATATTCAACGCAATCGGCATTGCGCAACGCCAAATAACGGTCTTGATAGGCACGAACCAAAAGCTCAACCTCTTCCACGCTCATTAAAGCGATAGAACGGTTGTGATCGCGTGTAACGACAACCTCATGAGACCCAACTCCCTCTGTCATCTGATATGGACCGATGGTGTGAAAAAGAGCACATACTCCTTTGCCAAAAGCCGGATATTTATTAGAAACCACTTTAACGTTCCACTCTCCCTCCTTCTCACCTGAAAACCCATACAAAGACAACGGCTCTTCAATAAGGGCTTCAAAGGGACAGCTCTTTTTTGATTCTTGAATTCGGTGTCTTGTTTTTGCAAACTCCTGAGGACGATGGGCGCGTCCTGTTGCAATCACCACCCAATCACCTGTCACTAAATCCTGCCGCAGTTCTGAAATAGAATTATCCATCCCGTTAGAAATTTAAGTTAATGTCAGTTAAGTCTATAATACTCACACGTAAAAATAGTGCGGATCCATAAGAGGGTCAACCTCACATCTCTAACGGGATCCATGACTACAGCTTATATTTATTTGCGATTAAATTCCACCGGATTTTGAAAACATCAGCAAAGACCTTAATATAATCCTGTAACTTTACCTTACTGTCAGGAGCAAATTTCCATTGGATGGGAATTATTGCGATCTTTAATTTAAATTTTCGGGCCAACGCCAACATTTCTATATCAAAAGAAAAGCCTTGCATCATAGTTCGATCAAAAATTTGTTTAGCGGCCGGAGCAGTGAGAGCCTTAAATCCATTTTGAGTATCCCAGATTCCCCACACCCCAAATGTTTGTATCACTAAGTTTCCCATATTGCCAAGTATCTCTCTATACCACGGCTCCTTTACGTCGCGGCCTGCTCCAAGTGCATCTTTGGAGTCGCGAGACGAGATCACCACGTCGTATCCTTTTTTAAAATAACCCTCCACCGCGTCAAAATAAGAGGGGCTCGTTGAGTTATCAGCGTCAGAAAAAATACGGATATTACCCTGGGCCACCAACATTCCATGTTTTACTGCCGCACCCTTTCCCTTACCTTCTAGGTCGTAGAGCTTAATTGCATGAATATTTTTTTGTAATTTTTCTATAATAGCTGAAGTTTTATCGCCAGAAGCGTTGTTGACCACTAAAATCTCATACCCTTCAGAAAAGTTTTTGGAACGCAAATACGTATCAACCTCCTGTAAAGTTTGTTCAATTCTTTTCTCTTCATTATGAACTGGAATAATCCAACTTAAATACATATTTAAAAAACAAAAGTAAAAAGACAAAGGATGCACTAAGCTATCAATAACTTTTTACTTTTATCACTTACCGTTTAGCTTTTCGCCTTTATATTTATCAAGATGTGATTGTAAAATAAGAGCTGCAGCTGCCTCATCCGTATGCTCTTTGGTGACTCCCATTTTTTGAACCATATGGGTGGTAAGCATTTCGTTTTCAAACTCAATGGGAATTGAGATCTGCACTTTAAAAAATTCAGTAAATTGGCGGATCAGACCAGATTCTTGGGTTTCTTTTCCATCAAGTGAAAGAGGCAATCCGACTATAATTTTTTCAACGGATTCCTCTTCTACTATAGTTCGTAATTGTTGAGCTACATAATCATTCCCCCGATTGAAAATCACCTTTTTGGGAAAGGCTATTCTTCCCCCTACATCTGAGAGAGCAACACCAATTCGTTTCTGCCCAAAATCTATCCCTAAGTAACGCATTGTTTTTATTATATTCCCTCTTGATAAAAAGATAAACCCTTGTTAGGGACTTGTTTGATCTAAAAAATTGCAACGAGCGGCTCCGCCGCAGGAGAAAAGAATCAAAGTATCCGAGAGCCAAAAGTCAAGAAATCATAAAGAAACAAAACTCCTAAGATTCAGACTTGCCCCCCACCAATCCAACACAAACAGTGCATTATTGAAATGTAATGATTTATTGTTTTTGCTTGTCGGATTGGTGTGGGGGCTTGCGGAGACGGAACACAAACCCGCTGTCCGGACGCCACGCATCGCCGGGCTCCGCCCAAGCGCCGTGCAGCCACAAACCGCCGCCACGGTGCTCCAGCTTGAAGACGAGCGGGCCGCCGTCGGAGTCGGTGATTTGCTTCATGCCCATATAAAACCATTCCCCCAAAGGTTGGCTTCGATATTTCAAACGATAGTTGGGACCGGTATCGGGAGGACATAATTCCAAACCAAGAATTTGGGCACGCTCATAAATTTGATCAGTTGTGGCACTGCTCTTGAATCCGAGATCGGCTACAGTGAGTCTAATGAGGGTCGCTTCCTCCGGATTCTTGCCGGGTACGAATTCGCTATTTTTGAGCATACTCTTTGCATATTGGGAAATGTTGATACCAGCTTGTTCCAATTCGCGTACCAATTGCTCTGCGGATTTGCCACCAATCTCCACATTTTCACGTCTCATCTTCTTTTCAGGGAACGACGTATAAACATGCTTGAGACTCTCCGGCAGTCTCTGGAATATGCCCGGTTCGAGCTGACCGACATACGCTTTGGTGTTTTCGTTTATTTGACTCGGCACGTGAGCGATCTCCTCTCTGGTGCATTCAAAAATGACAAGCATGTCCTCTTCGGTGTTTCGCTCCTTGTGTAGTTCTTCAATTCTCGGATCGCGCCGATAGCCGAAGCCCTCAATCGGCACATCTAGTTCATACAGGAAGTGGAGGTCATCTTTTGATAGTGGTTCGCCACGTTTTGATTTCCGTTCGATTGTGGTGAGCAGTTGCATATCATGAAGTCTTTTTTCGTAGGATTTACCGTCGGGAAGTTCCGCAAGTTTAGCTTGAACTACTGGAGTAATATAGGAATCAAGATGCTCTTGCTTAGCCACGCCGCGGACTTCGGAGATGCGGCCTTGGGAACTTACAATAACAACACGCGGAATTGCTTGCTTACCCTCTTTGTCAAGAGAATAGAATACCTCAAGATCGTTATCATTGAGATACCTACGAGCCGTTGGTTCACCCGCGATACACCAGCCGGTGCCGCGTCGTCTAAGCGAAACAGCAACAGATGCGGGATTCGATCCCCGAGGATATTTAACCCATTGCCCGTCTGTTATCTTGAGCAGTTCTTCGGCAATGGGGTTGAATTCCTCGATTGCAAGGGCATAGAGTTTGGGGAAGTTTCCGGTCTCAAGTGCCGCAAGAAACTGCCACCTTGTTGCCTCATCAATATCATAACCAAAGTCTTGCGGTTCAACTTTTTGTTTCTTTTCCATTGCCTCAAAGACCAATGAAAGCGCTTCTTGGTTGAGGTCAGGAAACGGACTAACTGCACCTCCGTAACGATCAGTGAACTTCTTTTTTTCCTTATTATATCGGCCCATTCTGAGCACATTTCGAATCGCCCAATATTTGAGGTCCTTTGGGTATTTGGCATCTTCAGAAACAAGATAATCAATCCAAGCCTCCAGGGAATCTCGCTGCTCTGCAATGAGTGTGTCCGCTAACTCCTTTTTAAGTTCTTCCGGGATTTCAATATCGCCGTGACCTTCTTCACGATGGCGACGTTTGACAGATTCCCAATAGCTTTCCGGTATTTTTTCTCTTTTTATAACATTTTTTTCTAGAATTTTGTATTTGAGAAGATCCAAACCGCCACGGTTTCCCTTTTCTTTGTTAAAACCCATTGGATTCTCAATGATAGTCTTCAAGCGATTAAGATAAACCTCAATTCGTTCCTCTTTGGTAACAAGGGGTTTTTCGCCTTTATGAATCTTTTTTTGTACGGCTCGCTCTACTGGTTTTGTGTCAGAAAGATCAGGGTATTTCTCAGGAAGAAAATGGAATTCTTTCATATGAAATTACTGTAGCAAAAAAGTATTTTTTAATAAAGAATTTTTACGATATACTTAATTTCAGATCGGTTGCATTGAACGGTGACTGCCTGTCCGCCAAAGCCTTGGCGAAAGCGGAGCTTTTCAAGACCCTTTCGGCTCATGCGAGTTGAGAGTCCGCCCGGCCAAGGCTTGGCGGAGAGGATTCGCATTAGAGTCTTCAAAAAAGAAAATACTTGGTGCGACGCGTCGGTTGATTCTCGATCACAAATAAAATACAGTCCGGTCTTTTGCGCCACGCGCACCAGATGGATGGTGTCATTGATGACGCATCGCACAACACCGACTCCGACGGCAACCCGAACGTCTTCAAGCTGGAACACAATGACGACGGTTTGTGGCTGAACGACAATTGGGCGAAACCCGACAATGAGTGGAATCCGGACAACAAGTTTGTGTTCCGTCTCCGAAACTCTTTTCTTTTCCGCGGCTTACACGTCGCGGTTTTTCTTTTCTGGATTGTTCAGGTTTTTCTTCCAGCCGCCGAACATCTTGCCGACTTCCCCGAGCTTCAAAGAAACGTCTTCACAATGCTTGTTGGAAATGAGCTTCCCTTCCCAAGCGACCGAAACGAGAAATTTAAGCGTGTCCAAAACCAAAATACAATCCGTTATCTTTTCTGCTTTCTTCTCTTTTTCGGTAAAATAGGCGATATACGAAAGTTCGAGCAAATCGAGAAACTTATTTTCAATTCGCGCACCTATCGTATAGCGCGCTCCTTTAGAAATATGTGGAACGATATTAACCCAAATCAAATATCCCTCTTTGATCCGATTCAAAATCGAGGCGGAATCAAGAGAGAGAGAGAGAGAGAGAGAGAGTAAACGGGAATCTAGTCATATTTTCCATAATATCATTTCCGTGGAAAATTTGCTCGTCGCGTGGCGCGAATTTATTCGCAACAAGCGCGGCCGCAAAGACATCGAGCAATTTTCGGTTCATCTGACCGATAATGTATTAGCACTGCACCGCGAATTGGCCGATAAAACTTACCATCACGGTCCTTATACGGCTTTCCGGATCAACGACCCCAAACCGCGCGATATCCACAAGGCGACCGTTCGCGATCGGCTGTTGCACCACGCCATTTACCGAATTTTATATCCGTACTTCGATCCCAAGTTCATCTTCGACTCGTACTCGTGTCGGCGCGTCAAAGGCACGCATCGGGCCATAAATCGTTTTCGCGAATATGCGCGCAAGGTTTCGCGAAATCACACGCGAACGGTCTGGGTTTTGAAATGCGATATCAGAAAATTCTTTGCCAACATCAATCATCAAATCTTGGGCGATATGTTGAAAAAGCACATCAAAAGCGGAAATACGATCTTACTTTTAAGCAAAGTGGTCAAAAGTTTCCACACCAATGATAGACCGGACATCGGCTTGCCTCTGGGCAATCTCACCAGCCAGCTTCTGGTGAATATTTACATGAACGAGTTTGACCACTTTCTGAAACGGGAGATGAAAGTCGCGCATTACGTAAGATACTCGGACGACTTCATCATTTTGCATGAAAGCAAAGAATATTTGGAAAATCTTCTCCTGAATATATCGACATTTCTCAAAACAAGATTGAAGCTGTCCTTACATCCAGATAAAGTTTTTATAAAAACATGGACGCCCGGCGTCGATTTCCTGGGCTGGGTGCATTTCCCCCACTACCGGATACCGCGGACTTCCACCAAACGGAGAATGTTCAGAAATTTGGATCGGAACCCAAAAGAAGAGTCCATTGCTTCCTATCGAGGTTTACTTAGCCACGGCAATACTTATAAATTGAGGCAGGAGATATCCGAGCGATACTCTGATCTCAAACAAGAAGATTAAATCGTTAAGATCTCTGCACCGGATTTTGTTACAACAAGAGAGTGCTCAAAATGAGCCGAGATACTCTTGTCTGCGGTTCGGAAAGTCCATTCGTCGTCCAAAAGTTCTATTTTCCAGGAGCCGAGGGTCGCCATGGGTTCAATAGCGATAACCATATTCTCAAAAAGTTCTGATCCAGTTCCCGGTTTACCAAAATTTGGAATAAGTGGTTCCTCGTGCAATTTGTATCCCACACCGTGTCCGGCTAGATCCCGCACCACACCATAGCCATAGTGCTCTAAGTATTTTTGAATTTTATATCCAATATCACCAATTTTTACTCCTGCACGAACGGCATGAATTCCCACTGCAAGTGCTTCTTCCGTTCGTTTTATAAGATGTGCTGCCTCTTTTGAAATCTTGCCAACCCCGACAGTCACCGCCATATCAGTATAGAGACCGTTTGTAGCTGGCCAGCGCATTCCAATATCAACTCCAACAATGTCGCCCTCCTGCAAAAGTCTATTTTCGTGTGGTATTGCGTGTACTATCTCGTCGTTGATTGATGTACAGAGACTAGCAGGATAGGGAGTTTTTACTCCCTTAATTTTATATCCTTTAAAGGACGGAGTTCCACCGGATTCAAAAATCAGGCTTTCAGCAAGCCTGTCCAAATATCCTGTTGAGACCCCCGCCCGAACTTCTGTGGTGACTTTTTTTAAAATTCCCGCAAGCAGTTTTCCACCCCGACGCAAGATTTCAATTTCTTGTTTGGTCTTTATAGTTCCGCTCATTGTTTAGGCCATATTTTTCCTAGTCTCTTTTGTAGGGCCTGGTCAATACTCTTCCAAACAATATCACGTTCCTCATCACTTTTTATATGTATCAACAGTCCTTGTTTTTTGTAATAACGAGACACTTTAAGTACATCTTCCTTAAAAAACTGCATGCGATTTTTGATCGCTGGCATAGTATCATCAGCTCGTTTGCGCACGAGTAATCTTCGAGTTGCTTCCTTTTCAGTTACGTCTATATATATACACACCGGTAAAGGGCGACCATGCCACAATAAAACATCGCTAAGGAGTCGTGCCTCCCATAATCGACGTGGTGCTCCGTCAAAAACCAAGTGTTTATCAGCAGCATTTTCCTCAATAAAACCCTTGAGCCAGGTAAAAGAGGACATCCAAGAAGGAAATAATTTACCGTCTTGCATCTCTTTTCGTGCAATCGCCATGGTAGGATTATCTTTTTTGATTACTTCACGTAAAAAGCGACCGGTCTCTACTCGCCAGGTTGAATCTGTTCTCAACCGCTTAATGACATACTCACTCTGTGTGTCTTTACCACACCCCGAGCGGCCCAAGAGTATAATGGTAAGCTTGTTTTCTTCTTTTTTCATTAATTAAGAGGAGAAATAGACTAGATATTTTCGTATTCGCGCATAACGAGTTGCGCATTAATCTGCTTCATAGTTTCAAGCACCACTGATACCACGATAAGTAGAGAAGTTCCTCCTAAAGAGATCGTCTGAATCCCAAAAAGCCCTTGGACTGCCAAAGGAAGCACGGCAATAACTCCCAAAAAGAGAGCTCCGGCAAGTGTGATACGATTAAGAATTTTATATAAGTACTCTGCAGTTGGTCTTCCGGGACGAATTCCTAAAATAAAACCTCCTTGTTTTTGGATGTTGTCCGCAATGGCTTGGGGGTCAAAGGTCACTGCCGTGTAAAAGTAAGTGAACGCAAATACCAGCAGAAAATACACAACGCCATATACCCACCGATTATTAAACATCTGAATCAGAAAATGTGCCGTATTTTGAACGTACTGGTTTGGAACTCCTGAAAGAAAGCTCCCGATAAGTCCCGGGAAAAGAATAATTGAAATGGCAAAGATAATCGGGATCACTCCAGCTTGATTGACCCGCAGTGGCAAATGCGTTGAGACCCCGCCATACATTTTCATACCTCGAATACGCTTGGCATAAGAGACCGGAATATTTCGTTGACCCTCGGTCACGATAATAACCCCTGCAATAACAATTAAACTTACCGCGATAAAGGCAAGATAAAATGGAATATTGCTTGATTTAAACTGAAATAATTCTTGCGCAACGTGAGTAGGAAGATTAGCAACAATTCCAGCAAAAATAAGCAAAGAGACACCATTTCCAATTCCTTTTTCAGTAATCAACTCACCAAGCCATACCAAAAACATGGTACCAGCTGTTGCTACAATCATGCTTGCCGCAAACCCCCAGATACTTAAATTGGGAATAACCTGCTGCCGAACTAAAAGCACGAGCAGTCCGTACGATTGTAAAAGCCCCAGTGGAACTGTCAAAAGTCTCACATACTGATTAAAACGCTGACGACCAGCTTCTCCCTCTTCCTGGTACATCTCCTTCAGGCGAGGAATCACCATGGTCAGAAGCTGCATAATGATCGAAGCAGTGATATAGGGACCAACTCCAAGCATCACAATTGAAAGGTGATTAAGCACCCCTCCAGAAAAAATATTTAAAAGGCCGAAAAACTGATTATCAAGAAAAGATTTCAACCGCAGGGGATCAACACTGGGAACAGGAATGGCTGATGCAACACGAAACAAAACAAGTATGCCCAGAATAAAAAAGACTTTTTTCCGGAGATCAGGAATTCGAAAGAGAAGCGTTAACTTTTGTAGCATGTTAGGATCTTAGTTTGGTTTTAACGGATCGAGAGAGAAGTACATCCCTAAAAACAAAATTTACTTTTGATTCCCCCCTGCCGAGTATCTTAATTACCGGGGTCTTACCCTTTATTTTAGCGACTAGTCCGGATTTTACCAAACTCTCCGGAGAAATAATTCCTCCGTTGGGGAATTTATTTTGCAGGGTATCCAAATTTATAACCTGAGGTTGAGGTCTAAAAGACTTAAATTTGGATCCGCGAAGTTTAGGAATTTTCTTTAAAACATCGCGAATAGCTGGTCTGATTTTTGCACCTGCCCGCGCTTTTTGGCCCTTTGTTCCTCGGCCAGAAAAAGTTCCTCGTTTACCACCGCGACCGATACGCTGCGTTTCTCTAATTTTTTTAGATACGAGATGATGTAGTTGCATAAAATTAAGTTGATATCAGTATCAGTCAGAAATCTATTTTGAATCTACTCCTTGCGGTGGTGTTGGACGAACACTTGTCTTAAGCTGCTTAAGTGCTTCCATCGTAGCCCGTGCGTTATTTAGTTTGTTCACTGTTCGAGATAAAATTTTCCCAGTAAGATCTCTGATGCCCCCCAGGTCAGCAATAATTCGAATAGGACCGCCCGCAATAAGTCCTTGTCCTTCAGTCCCTGGTTTTAGTAAAACTCTAGCAGCTGAATATTTTGCTCTTACCGGATAGGGAATGGTCTTTCGTTCATTAAGCGGAACCACAATAATACTTCCTCGTGCCTGATTCACTGCTTTTTCAACTGCGGTTGCAACATCAGTCCCCTTTCCCAGACCCAAACCAATTTTCCCATTGCGATTGCCAATCACCACTGTGGCTCGAAAACTGAAGCGTCTGCCTCCGGCAACCACTCGAGCGGTTCTGCGTATATCTAAAACCCGCTGATCAAATTCAGATTTTTCACGAGCAAACTCTTGATTTGGTCTTCTTTCTCTAGGTTTCATAAGTTATAACTTTTTTAAAATTGCAATCCTTCCTTACGGGCCTCCTCCGCCAACATCTTTACCGCCCCGTGATATTTGTATCCTCCACGATCAAACACAATTTTTTCGATTTTCTTCTCTCGTGCTCGCTCTGCGAGTAATTTTCCTACAGCTGAGGCGCGTTTGCTCAAAGACTCTTTCTTTTTTGAACCATGATCGCTGGCAGAGACCAACGTAACTTTGGAATTATCGTCAATGATTTGTGCCCAAATGTGCTGATTCGAACGAAAAATAGAAAGTCGGGGACGCTCAGGTGTTCCTTTGATTCGACTCCGGATTCGTCGGTGTCGTCTATTTCGTTGTACACGTTTTAATTCCATAATCTTTGATCCAACCTTTTAAGCAGAGGCAACCGCTTTCTTTCCTGCTTTTCGACGAATTATTTCCCCACGATAGCGTATACCTTTTCCTTTGTAGGGTTCTGGCGGTTTTAATTTACGAATCGCCGCAGCGGTTTGTCCGACAAGTTCTTTATCAATACCCGAAATAGTCACGGTATTTTTTTCAACAGTAAACTTAATTCCCGTGGGAGCTTTAAACTGAACCGGATGGGAAAATCCCAACTGCATCAAGAGACCGTCTCCATCCAAATTGACTCGGTACCCGATGCCCTCGAATTCTAACTTTTTTTCAAAACCCGATACTACACCCTCAACCATATTGGCAACCAATGAACGACTAAGCCCCCAAAGAGCCGAGGATTTTTTCGTTTCACGGCGCGGTGTTAAAACAATTTCGCTCTCTCGTACCTCTGCTTCGATATCAGGATGAAGCGTACGGCCCAACTCTCCCTTAGGTCCTTTAATAACAATATGTGCACCTTTAATTTCAACGTTCGTTCCTTCACTAATTTTTATAGGTTTTTTTCCAATCCGGCTCATACGTTTACCACACTTCAGCTATTAATTGGCCACCGACTTTTGATTTTCGTGCCTCTTCCGCACTCAAAACTCCTTTTGAAGTTGAAAGGACAATGATTCCACCATGTTTAGCGTAGGGAATAGCTTTAACTTGAGAAAAAAGTCTTCGGCTTGGCTTTGAAAACAACATAACATCCAACACAAGAGGTGCGCCGTCTTCGCGATATTTTAATTTTATTTCTAAAAACTTTTTTGTTCGTTTTCCTTTGCGATCTGCTTCTGCCGTACGGCCCGTTCGCTCGAGCACTTTGACGATTTCGTGTTTAAATTTGGAATAGGGAATTTGCACCGTTTTATGACCAGCTTTTTGAGCGTTTTTGATTCTTATGAACATGTCAGAAATTGGGTCCATGATATCACTCTAATTTATATGCTAATTTTGGCGAATGATTTGTAAATTTATTTGCATACATTCGGATATTTATTCGTGTGAATCACCAACTAGATTTTCTAATTCCTGGAATTTCACCTCGATTGGCAAGTTCCCGAAAGCAAATACGGCACAAATCAAAGTCTCGTAAGTATCCTCGTTTTCTTCCACATTTAAAACAGCGGCGGACAACACGCGACTTATATTTGGGCTTTTTAAATGCTCGTGCAATTACAGATTTTTTTGCCATACTAGTTTGATTTTAAAGGAAAGCCTAAGGCTTTCAAAAGCGCGATCCCTTCGTCACGTTTCTTAGCAGTCGTCGTAACTGTTACTTCGAGCCCAAATAAAAATCGGTAGTCCTGACCGATCATCTCAGGAAATACTATATGTTCTTTTATTCCCATTGTCAAATTCCCTTTTTGATCAAAAGACTTGGTAGGGAGTCCTTGAAAATCGCGGGTTCTGGGAAAAGCAATATTGATCAGCCGTGAGATAAAATCATACATTCGTCTTCCTCGGAGCGTAATGGTATAGCCGATAACAAGCCCCTCACGTGTTTTGAAGGCAGCAATCGCTTTTTTGGCTGCTCGAGGAGAGGGTTTCTGTCCCGTAATCAAAGTTAAATACTTAATAACCTCTGCTCGATCTTTTTCATCACGCAATCTTCCCACCCCTACGTTGACAGTTACTTTTTTGACGCGGGGAATAGACATAACATTTTTGTATCCAAACTCCTTCTGCAGCGCAGGCATTACATTTTTTTTGTATTTTTCCGCCAAGGTTACCATAAAGTCTAAAACTCGTTACCACATTTTTTACATAGCCGTGTTTTACGACCTTCTACTATTTTGTACCCCACGCGAGTTGGTTTCCCGCATTTGGGACATACAAAAGCGATGCGGGAGATTTGAAGTGGGGCCGGAATTCTAACCAGCTCTCCCTTTTTTCCTTGTTCTCGAGGACGCACATGTTTCTTTTTCATGTTAAGGCCCTCGATAACAACCAAATCACGCTCGGGGAGTACTGAGAGGACTTTTCCTGTTTTCCCTTTGTCATTGCCTGAGATAATCTTTACATTGTCACCTTTACGGATTTTCATACTTATACGACTTCACTTGCAAGTGAAATTATTTTAGTAAATCCCCTATCGCGCAACTCTCGCGCCACCGGACCAAAAATACGACCTCCTTTTGGCTCAACACCATCTACCACGACTGCTGCATTCTCATCAAAACGGATATAGGTTCCGTCCTTACGTCTAAACGGAGCACGTTGTCGTACAATTACCGCACGCACCACATCTTTTTTCTTTACCACTTTTCGTGGCTCAGAGATTTTAACAGAAGCGACAATGGTATCTCCCAAAGAAGCATACCGACGTCGA